>Ga0209500_10000142_pt1 | contig 63049 bp, 64 predicted proteins | sample S_140212_EF_Meta_FD_187323 | JGI IMG/M metagenome (GOLD analysis project Ga0209500, IMG submission 187323) | Freshwater microbial communities from Lake Simoncouche, Canada to study carbon cycling - S_140212_EF_MetaG (SPAdes) (version 2) | ecosystem: Environmental > Aquatic > Freshwater > Lake ... | reverse complement strand
TGGTTTAGCTTCTGCTGGTTTTACGTCAACTGGGTTCACTTCAATTGGTTTTACGTCAACTGGGTTCACTTCAATTGGTTTGACTTCAATTGGTTTGACTTCTCCAGTAACTGGTTTAACTTCAATTGGTTTGACTTCAGCCGTACCTGGCTTGACTTCAATTGGTTTTACTTCCGCAGGCTTGGCTTCAATTGGTTTGACTTCAGCAGTACCTGGCTTGACTTCAATTGGTTTTACTTCCGCAGGCTTGGCTTCAATTGGCTTGACTTCAGCAGTACCTGGCTTGACTTCAATTGGTTTTACTTCCGCAGGTTTGGCTTCAATTGGCTTGACTTCAGCAGTACCTGGCTTGACTTCAATTGGTTTTACTTCCGCAGGTTTGGCTTCAATTTCCTTAGGAATTGGATTGCCCATTGGATCTGTATTAAACCTTGGATCTGCAGGTCGTGGAGTACCGGTGGCCGGTGGTCGTGGAGTACCTTCAGCAGGTGGTGGGGTTCCTCCTTCAGCAGGTGTTGACCCTCCTAGTAGTCCACCAAGCAATGCTGATAACCCAAGTGCACCAGCTTTACCAATTCTTCCAAGACGGCCTGCACCTTTCTTAAGTGCTTCTCTCCAGCCGCCGCTAGCTGCTCCTTCGGCTGCGCCTGCGGCTCCGCCTGCACCACCTGCACCGCCTGGCGGCGTTCCTCCACCTCTAGGTCCGCTACCCGAAGGAGTTGCACCGCCTGCACCACCAGGCGGTGGTGTCGGGCCGCTTCGCCCGCCGCCCATGGCGCGAGAAAATCCTTTTCCGGTCAATATTCCAGCACCAAGTGTTGCCGCAATAACACCAAATGCTATTATAAGAGTTTTAGTAGCGTTACTTAAACTGTTGAACCCTTCAATTAAACCAGTAAGGGCTTTTACCATATTAGTAATTGTACCCATCAATGGTTCAACTGCTTGTAGTATAGATCCTTGCAATCTCTGCAGTGACGCATCAAGGTCTTGCTGTGTGGCTGCGGCCCTGGCTCCTTCTGTTGTAGGACCACCTGGTTGTGCTAAGTCTGTCCTTGATGAAGCAAGTTGTTGCAAGAATCTCAGCTGTGGACGCATGTCTTTGTCCATTGCCATCATGCTGATCTGACCTGTGTATCTTGGATCGCGCATGATCATCTGTGCTTGCTGAGCCATCACTTGATTAAGCTGTTCCGGTGTCATACCGGCTCGTTGTCCGTCTCTGATTGCTTTCTCAAGTTCTGGGAACATCAACATCATCTGTTGATACGGTCCACCAAGCATGGATGGATCAACTCCTGCAATAGCAGCCAATGACATGTCTTCAGCCATGCCTTTGCCAAATTCATCACTAGCCGCAACAAATGCTTTGGCAAGATTATTAACTTGCATAGCCGCGGCTTGTTCGCCACGTGCTAATAATCTACTTGTGCTTAGTCGGAAATAATCGTTCCTGGCAAGGTCATCAAATCTAGTGTTGATTTCTTCTACAGTCTTACCTGTAGAAATAGCAAGACGTCTTACCGTATCAGCTTCACCTAGTGCCATTTGTGTTGCCGTAGTGACAGCATCGCTGCCTTTAAGGCCAGCCAGTGCTACCATCTGTATTGAACGTCCAAATGATCTGTTTAGTTCTTCAAAGCTCTGTCCAAAATAATTTGCTCTGCTGGCGGCTTCTCGGAAAGCCTTGATTCCGTCGGCAAATGCCTGTCCGGTGTTCCTGACATTGTCATCAAGAAGATTTGCCATGCCGCCGGCGCTTCTTAGAGCTTTTTCAAACTGTTCTATTGTTAGTCCAGCAGTTTTTGCGGCAATGGCATAGCTAACTGCGGAATTGGTTAGGCCGTCAAGACCTTGCATGAGTGCTCGTGTTGTTGACTCAGCACCCATCTTCCAAATTTTGATCAGTTGCTCAGTAACACCAACTAGTACACTAAACATTGCGGCTGTGGCAGCTATTACTGGAGCAAGTCTCATGCCAAATGTGCGTATTAACAGTCCGCCAGCAGATTCAAGCAAACCACCAAATAGACTTAGTACACTACCTATTGCATCTCCAGATTTGGCTTTCCCGGCAGCTTCTTTATATTTGCTTGCGTTAGGATCAAGGCCCATTGTGCGTCTATAAGTGCCTGAATTTGATTCACCTGGGCGGCCTTTAGATTGGACTTCTTCAGATTCTATGCGTTGTTTTAGTTCTTTGAAAGCCTTGTTTAACTTGTCAGCATCTCCGGCGGCGGCAGTTACTTTTGCTTGGAATTCCTGTAGAGGTTTCTTTGCAGCGGCACCAAATGTAGCTTTGATATCTTCGGCAATGATACGTGCGGCTTCTTTGCGCTGTGCCGGGGTCATTTTTTTCAGATCATCTCTAACACTACGAATAGAAGCAGTGGCTCTATTTGTAGCCGAATCAAATCTAGGATTTTTCCTGTCAGCAAACTCGTAACGTCTTTTGCTAAATCTAAATCTGTTGCCTCCAACCATATCATCAAGATTTTCAGCTTGATTTGCATTATTAGCATTGCGTGTTCTGCGGTTAGTGGTATTTTGCTGTTGTGTTTGCCCAGCTCTGCGATTGATGTTGGTATCAACAGACCCTCTTAAACCACCAGATGTGTTATTATTGATAGATTTCAGTAGTGCATTGGAACGTGACTGTTGCTGTGATAACGACCTAAAACCTACCTCAACTGCACGAGTCAGTGTGCGATTTCCTAGTGATATAGATGCCGCACTTACGCCTGTAACAGGAGTTACTTTAGCACCGGATGTCTTATTCTTGGATTCTAAGCGGCGCACAGCCGCGACTACTGCGGCTTGTCCCTTGGCAAGGCTACTGATACCAGGATTCAGCGATTTGATAGCACTGGCATTGTTTTGCTGTTTTATAGCGGCAACTACTGCGGCCTGTCCTTTGGCAATACTGCTAAGTCCAGCACTCAGTGACTTTATTGCATTGGCATTGCTTTGCTGTACTTTCACACTCTTGTCTAGAGATCCAATCACTGCTTTCTGTGCGGTTTGATCTTTTGAAGCAGATGATTGTTGCTTTGCTAAAAGTTCATTGGTCTTCTTTACCGCAGCCAACAGAGAACCGTTGTTTCGGCCCATTGCAGCCGAAAGACTGTTGATAGATTCTTCCGTGGCCCATTTTGGCCAGTTGGCAATTTTGTTAGTGAGTTGATCCGGATCTGGTGGTAATGCCATGTAGAGTCATCCAATGTTATCGTTTATTTACCGGTTTGAAAAAGTGGTGTTTGAACGAGTAAATACCCCCATTATAACCCAGCTAAATAAAAGTAATCGGAGGATCAACACATGACACAAGCTAACAACCCGTTAGGCCAGTATTTTAGAAAGCCAGGACTCAATGTAACATTACCCAGCGGAGGAAAGTTTTACAAGACACCGCCCAAGGTAACAGTTGACGGAGAAATTGCAGTATTTCCAATGACTGCAAAAGATGAACTGCTGGTTAAAAATGCTGACTCATTGCTCAATGGCGATGCTATCATACAGTTGATAAAGAGCTGTGTTCCAGACATTTCTAACCCAAGCGAAATGCCAAACCCAGACGTAGACGCTATATTGCTTGCCATACGCAAGGCCACATACGGAGAAAAGATGGATATCAGCACCACATGTCCATGCGGTGATTGGTCAGGCACATACGGTATTAGCGTAGATAATCTCTTGATAAAAATCAAGGGTATTGCTCCAGTAAACGAAGTAGTACTGAGCAATGAACTTACTATACGGTTAAGTCCTAGCACTCTTTCAGATCAAAACAAACTGGGTATGGTGCAATTTGAAAATGTTCGCAAGCTACAGGCAGTCATGGATTCAGAAGACGAAGGATTGAAGTTACGTGTCAGTAATGAAGTAACTGGTCGTAACATTGAACTTGCACAAGAAATCATATCAAAAGTTATTGATGCAGTTGTTACTCCTGACGGTCAAGAAATTACCGACCGTGGAGCTATTAGCGAATGGCTATCACAACTTGAAACCGGTGAATTCAAGAAGATTGAAAACAAGATAAGAGAAGTCAATCAGAGCGGTGCTGAAACTCGTGTAGAAGTCATCTGTGGACAAGAAGGATGTGGTCGTAGGTTTGAAGTTGACTTTACCCTGGACCCAGTAAGTTTTTTCGCTCAAGGCTCCTGAGCACCACAGACAACGCTCAGGTAATGAAATACGTTGATGAGTATAGAATTGAAGCCAGGGGCCTGATCAAAGACGTGCAACAGCTAGCGGTTTATAGTGGCCTAAGCTACAACGAAGTGATCAATATGAGCCTGGAAGAAAGGCAAGTCCTAGCAGAAGTAGTCAAGGACAAAGTCGAACTAGACATGAAGCTAGCTGGTGTTAAGACAAAAACACAACAGATGATGTAAGTCAGAACTTGCCTTATATTTCAAGTATCCTCTAACACCTGGCTGCTGTCGCAGCCTTCATTTCACATTCACATCGCTATCGCTCGTGATATGTTCATGAATCATTTTTACTTTTTAGATTCTAAGTTATTTTGTTTACTAGTGAAACAAGATGATATTTTCTCTGAGGTTCCAGCCACACTTCGCCCTGTTAAGGGCAAAGTGAAAAGCTGGACTAAGGACTTTCTCCAGAGTACCATACCACATCTATCAGAAACAACCCAGAGGGCAAAGGCGGTCATGCTGTACCTTTTTACGTCTATCTTCTTTTAATGACGCTGACTAACCCAAGACACCCGATAGAATCGTCCTGGGATCACGCAAGTTATAATTGTCAATAGAGCTTGCTCATTTCGGTTTTGCTATTCTCACACCAAGCCAGTTTCATACCGTTTGACTTACGTCCTGTAAAGGATAGTGGTGCTGAGTCTGTGCTACCGCGCACAATTTCCGTCCCTGCGATACGTGTGTCCAGGTCTAGGGCAACTAGTTATGCGGCCGTTGCGCAGCCTATCGGTAGAGATGAGCCTGTGGGGAGTTTTAAGGGATAGAAAGGGTTTTAACTGCGTCTTTGTTCAATTGCCAAAAGTCGTCAAAGCCTGTAAATGCCCATGGTCCGTGTTTTACGCTGTCGTAACGGACATGCCTATGTGTTGTAAATGTAGGAAAGTGCTTGTACTCAAACGCAATGAAGCTGCCTTTTCTGTTGAACTTCATGATAACGATGTTAAGGTCGTTTTCATCGGCAGCTTCAATGGTCTGATCTATCCAGTTGTCTAAGAGTGTTATCTTACCTGACGTGAAAAGCTGGTGGAATGGAAACTCAGCATAGCTTTTGCATTCTATGTTGAGGTGCTTCCATTCACCTGGTGGAGTGATGTCGCCCTTCATTGAGCGTATCTGTCCTTCGTGCAAGAACTCTTTGCGAACAGCATTTTTGCCGCCCACGTATGCACCGCTAGATGGAACACGTATGAACGACGCTCCATACAGTTCGGACAAGAAATTTGCAACATCTCTTTCCCAGGACTTACCTTTGTTTTTGCTTTTCGACGCCATGTGTACTTTGATTTATGCTATGAACCTGTTTATCAGGCCTTCTTCTCGGTCATAGCAGTTTTCTCTACCATGATTTCTTTACGGCGCTCACCAGCTGCCTTGCGAATGTCACCTAGTGCCTTACGTGCGCGACTTGCAGCCGCCTTGACGCCTTTGCCAGTGAACTTTGCGTTCTCATCAAGATACGTTTGAAATGCTTCTGCAATAATGTCGTGATTGCTTTTTGTTTGTTCGGTCATTTTCATGCCTCCATCATATCCACATCCGTCGAGAACGTGGTAAATCCGTTTTCTTTGACAACTTGCAAACTGTTGTTTACACGTGTTATCAATTCATCTCTATGAGATATCAAGAAAACATTCTTCTTTGATTCTCTGCTGAACTTCTTGAGCACGGCCAGTGCGGCGTCTACACCTACTGGATCCATACCTGAATCTACAAGCTCGTCAATGAACAGCAAATTACAAGGAAAATTCAAACTCTCAAACACGTCTCGGAAACTCCAGCTCAATCCTAAGATGAGCCTGTTGCGTTCGCCACGGCTGAGATTGTCAAAGTCAAATTCTTGTCCCAGCATCTTGATACCAACAGTAAGGTCGCTTTGGAAATTGACTTCATGTGGTAGCTGTAGCAATGTAAGATAGTGATTCAACCTGTGATTCAAATAGCTCAAGTTCTGCTCAATGATGCGACGTCGCACAAATGAGTCCTTGTTAGTGAGCAACTTATACAAGAACTCTTGATGTTCAAGCTTCTTGTTAAGAGTGTTTATTGGGTTCCAGTCAACTTCCGCTAGTGCTTTGTTGCGCAATGTTTCAATTTGATCCTGATATGGATCCTTATCTGCATCACGCTGTACCAACTGCGACTTTAGATTTTCCAAGCTACTCTTGTGGTTCACAGCATCATTTATGTCGGTATACCGAACACGTGGTGCTGTACCCAAACTGCCAGATTCTTCAATTTTTGCTTTGGCCTCTTGCTCTAGTGCATGCTCGCGCTCTAGATCGTCTGCCACACTCATCATAGCAGATTCCAGCTCAGATATCATGGATGACTGTTGGTCATCATGCAAGCCCTGTCCACAAGCATGGCACTTGTGATCTTTTGCTTTGTCACATGCACCGGTCAACTCTACCAACTGTCCACTCAGTCGCTTTACTGCTGCCTGTGCATTTGCCAGGTCCTTGGTATAACGCTTGATCTTTTGTTCTTTTTCTTTCCATGCAGTCAGTGCTGAATGGTTTGCAAGCTCTTGGTTAATGTCAATGGTTTCAAGTTCGTTGATTGAAGCAACCAACTTGACCATGTCATCATCTTTCTTCTTGACCCAGATGCGACTACGACGTTCAATGTCCTCAATAGAACTCTGTATCTTGGCATTGGTTTCTTGCAAAGCCCTGATACGGAATTCTTCTTCCTTGATACCATCGCGTGTGTTTTTCATTGCTTCTTTAAGAAGCTCTGCTTTTTCACTGAGTAGTGTGATACCCAGTAGCTCTTCAATGATCTCTTTCTGATCATTGTTCTTCATGCTTAGGAAAGGTTCATTGTAGGTATTCAGTGCCAGGATATGTTTGAACATCTCGTGGCTCATGCCCAGGATGCGTTCTACTGCTTCCTGGGTAAGTTTGTTTTCGCCCTGTCCTTCGTTGGTGCCGGCTTCGTTTACTTCGTCATCATCAACTGCGAAACGAAATATGTTGGGCTTGCGGCCACGTTCAATACGATAGTTGTGGCCATTCTTTTCAAACTCCACTGTGACCAACATGTTCTTATCATTGGTCTTGTTGATAAGATTGTCCTTACGGATGTTGCTGAGTGCATTGCCATACAATGCATAGCTGAGTGCATTGACGATAGTGGTCTTACCCACACCGTTACGTGCGCCTTCGCCACCCATGTCCATGTTAAGACCAATGACCAAGGTGAGGCCATGTTGGTCAAGGTTTACCGCTTGGGTAACATTACCAACAGACAGGAAGTTCTTTACCGTGAGATTTTTAATTGTCAGCATTGATTGTCCTGCATTATACTGTAAGACCGTTGTAGATGTCAACCAACATCTTCTTGTCGATCACATCTGAGTCGATCGCATTCAATTGCGTCATGACGATTTGGTCAACGCTTTCAAATTTCACATCCTCAGCAGTCCATTCTTTGGCATGCTCTTCTTTCTTTGCAGGAATCAGTGTGAGATCCCTACAACCGTATTCTTCCATGAATGTTTTCTTAAGGAACTGTGCTTCTTCATAGCTGATATCAATGTCAATGCTGATACGAGCAAATGTGTTTTTATCAAGTACCCGACCTGGATCTTCAATCACACCACCCAGTGTAAGCACACGGAACTTGGGTGCATCTGGCCAGCTCTTGTACTCTGGCTTGCCACCCCAGTCCAACAGCATCATGCCACGTTCGTCATCCCATGCATCAGCAAAGTTATGCGGAAATGGATTGCCCATGTACACAACATTGCCTTTCTGTTGGCGCTTGTGGAAATGTCCTGAGAACACAAGTTCTTGGTTTGGAAAGTGACCTGCATTGAGTCCGCCATGATCAGGCATTTCAACCATGGCATTCATCTTGAAGCTGGGCAACTCAAAATGTCCAAACACATATCTGCTGTCTAGCTTCTTCATGTTGGTCCATTCTTCACCCACAAGCCATGGAACGATAGCAACGTCGCCTTCGACTATGGCTTCATTGACCATGGTGATGTTGGTAAGGTACTTGCCAAATGGCAAGCTATGGATCTCACGCTTTTCTCTATAGAACAAGTCGTGATTGCCAGTGATAAAGAACACACGGTCAAAACTCTTGCTGAGATACTCTAGATTGCTCACTGTATAGTTCAGCGTACTCACATTGACTGTTGAACGATTGTTATGCCAGTCACCAAGAAAAATACAAGTCTCAGCGCCAGCCGCTTGTGCTTCCTTTACAAACCACTTGATGAACGATTCACAATCGTCGTTGTGTGTACGACTGTTACTACGCATACCAAAATGAATGTCCGTAAAGCAAGCTGCCTTCTTGAATAGTTGACCCATTGTGTTCCTTCTAGTGATTAGAGATCGCCGTCTTTTCGGATCTCGCTACGGTTAACTGAAAAACTATCGCCGTATCGTGATTCTAGCTTGGCGATGTTTTCATAGATGACTTCGTCAGGATTGAGACCAAGTGCGCGACACGCATTGACCCAATACCACATGATATCACCTAGTTCACGTTTGAGATGGAACACAACATCCTGTGTGAAAGGCTTGCCTTGGAAGAAGATCTTCTTGGCAATTTCCTGGAACTCTCCGCCCTCGCTACCAATGCCCATGGCCGCAGTCAAAAACAACGGCACATTGAGATCTGGTGCGCCTTCAACTGCGGTCTGTTCCTCAAGTTCTCTACAGCGGCTGATAAAATCATGTAGGTTATTGCTTTGCGGGCTAGTGATACGCTCAACAAAGTCTTTATAATGTTGCATGTCCATATTATACTTCTTCCTCATCCTTGGCACCTTCGCTCAAGGCAGCATTGCGCTCTCTTGTGGCTACTTGTTGTGCTTGGTATTCTAGCTGGCGTGACCAGCTGGGCATTTGTCCTGCGTCTTGCAAGAGATCGTCTCGGATATTTTGATTCTTCTTTTCCATGTTGAGCACACGGGTGAAGCTGTTGGTTATGGCCGCGGTATAGTATGCGAATGGGTTAGAGCTTTTGCTTTCGTCAAACTGCAAACCAATCTGGCTGAGTTGCAGTAATGCTTGCCCTCGCATTTCTTCAACGTAGGTATAGCCTCGCCAATTTGATCGCATGCTGTAACGCTCACACAATTTAATGTACATTCTGGCAAGGTTATCAACTACTTTGCCATGACTGACACTAAATTGTCCCTTCTTGAGATCGCCTTTCCAGTGACTACGGGCTACCTCGACCCATTCATCTTCAATCTTGACCCAATGCTTGAATGGAGGAAAGTTTACTTTTGAGTGTAGGTCTGCTGTGATCTTGGGCTTGTTTTTACGCCCTGGTTCAACTGGAATATGGTCAAAGCTAGAAGATGTGCGTATCACTAGTTCTTCCACTGGTATTTTCTTGGGATCTGGCAAGAACTGATCCAGCTTTGGTTTCAATCCTTTTTGCCCTGTTTCTCGCCATTCACGGTCTGCGACTTCCAATGCTTGCGCCGCTTGCCTACTGGCACGATTCTCTCTCGCTGTAGTTATTGCTCCCTTAGGAAAGGCTACATTTTTGCGATTATGGAACTTGGCAAGATCGTCAAGGATCAAATCGTAATAGTAATATTCTGGACTTTTGACCCAGCAATAAGTCATTTTGCTGTGGTGGATCTCTTTGAGAAGATCTTTGTTTGATAGATATATTGTTTTTGCGGGTGAAGTTGTCATGTATAACAGTATACGGTTTTAGTCAGTGGATGTCAACCTCTTTAAGATACCAAATGCAATAAAGCTGGGTTTTTCAAAGCACTAAATAGTTTATCATGCCTATTACCACAGCCCGACTCGCAATGCGAGCAGACCCAAATACAGTACTTGGTGCCGAAGCTGCCAACAGCCCCTTGCTGGGTTTCCTACGGACAGCTGGGCCGAGAGAGAACGGTACAAACATAATCAGCCAAGGTATTGAAGGGGTTACTGACTGGGTTAGAGCCAAACTCGGCGGCAATGCTGTCGGTGGCGGCAACACCCTTGTATTGAATTTTCCTTATACACCGACGATACGCACCGGTATTGAAGCAATGTACACTGAAATGGAACTGACACATACTAACTATCAGCCACATGCATTCAATCGTTCTCAGATCCAAAATATCGGTATCAGTGCTAAATTTACGTCACAAACTGATCTTTGGGCAAAGCACAGCTTGGGTGTGATACATTTCTTGCGCACAATAACAAAGATGCGTTATGGTGAAGGCGATCCTCTTAGAGGTGCGCCACCTCCTGTGCTTAGTTTTACAGCATACGGAAGATATATGTTTGAAAACGTACCGGTTGTTGTCAAGAGCTTCAGTATAACTTTACCAGATGATGTGGACTACGCAGAGTTAAATGTAGATGGCCAATACCATGCGGTTCCTACGCTGTTTACAATCGACATTGAACTCATGGTGCAACGTGCTACTGGCCCAATTCGTACTGAATTTACTCTTGGTAAATTTGCAGGTGGACAACTAGCAGATAAAGGATACATCTAATGGCAGTTGCATACGATCCTCGCAGTTTTTATTCGGTAACAAAGTTAAAGTCAGCGTACTTAGATTATCTTACCCCTCAGGCTATTTTATTAGACAGCGATCAATCTCAATACATGATAGATTCAAAATATGCTAACCGTCCTGATAAACTAGCATATGATCTTTATGGTACCGCTAAACTCTGGTGGGTATTTGCCGCAATCAATAGAGACAAACTTGAAGATCCTGTATGGGATTTTATTTCGGGATTACAAATAACTATACCTAGTCCAAATTCAGTTAAAAGGTTTGCCTGATGCCAGTAACAACAAAAGCACTTTTTGATAAACTGACCTTTGATCAAAACACACTGAACAAATATGATAGTGTGGATTATCGACTACGTGTTAGTTTACTGCGTCCTCAAGATGCGTTATTCATGGATCCCAGTAAAGGATTCACGCTAGCAGAAAGCGCAACAACCAGCAGGTTCATTTTAACAGACTTAGAATTGAAGCAGTCATATTCATTGAGTCCAAATGCACGTTCTGCCTTCTTTGCACAAGGAATCATGACTGTGCTAGATCCCAGCGGATTTAAGTTCATGGATGCCATCGTTGAATCTGCTGCCACGCTTGGCGTTGCCAACGGCATTATCAATTGTAGATATCTTATCGAAGTTGAATTTCCAGGACATCTTCCAAATGGTAACGTACAGATTGATCCCGAACGCGGCATCTATATAGTACAGGTTTTCAAAGTAGAAACACGACTGACAGAAAAAGGCGGCGAGTTCAAGTTACATTTTGGCGGACTTGATTATGACGCATCTCGGCATGTCAATGTCACATTATCGTCAACCAAAACAATCAAGCATGCGGGTCATTTCAAGGACTATATCAAAGAATTAGAAACCACACTCAAGCAAGAAGAAACACGCAGAGTTGGCAAAGGAGAGCAACAGTATGAAAACGAATGGCATTTCATACTAGAGCCATTTATTTCGTCAAGTGATCATTTCAAATTTGAAGCCAGCGATCCAGAGAAACAACAGTTTCGATCCCAGACAGCAAGACCCATGGATGGCAGCAATGGCCTACTGAACACCAACAGAGAAGGTTCAACCATACTACAATGCATTGACAATGCCATGGCAGATACAAAAGCCATGCAGTACGGACTCAATCAAGATGGCACACTTAGCGATCCTCTAAAAATTACTGACAAGGCCAAAGCACTTGAAGATGCTAAAAAAATCAAACAAATTTATCGCGTAGACGTAATGGTAGACCCGGATAGTAGATGGGATACCATTACCAATGACTATGTTAAAAAGTTTTACTATTATATCTTTTTGCAAGACAGTCCAGACTGGTTTTACGGTCCAGTGAATCAGATTGAAAAAGGCGAATTCCAGACACAGGTTGCCGCGCGATTGAGCAATGCTGCCTACATCAATAATCTACGCAAGCGATATGATTACTATTTTACAGGTATCAATAGTGAAATCTTGAAGTTTGAAATCAAAGCAGAATATGGATTGTTCATTGCCGAACATCTTTTAAGACAATATTCACCAGGATCCGGCGCAACCACAGGCCCAGGTGCAACACAACGGCCAGGTATAGTAAACACCGTACTAAGTGCGGTAGGATTGGTAAACGCGGCACAGCCGATGTCGGGTGCAACTAATTCTGTAAATCAAAAACTAAGTTACGCCGAAGAAAAAATACCAGCTATACAAACGGGCACAGGGTCAGGGCAAGGTGGCGCAAGTGCCGGTGATGCTCCGGTGTTTCCGCACCTGTATAGCTATGATAATAATGCTACAGATAAAGGCACAGGTGCAAATTCAAACCCATCACAGGCCGAAAGTCGACGAATGAAATTCCAACATGTGTATGATGGACTTAACTATACAGGACCAGACTTTCAAAAGATAACAATGACCATACGAGGAGATCCATACTGGTTTGGTGCGGCCAAACCAGTATTTTCTCAAGGACCTTTTTCAGGACGCATACCAGCTGATATCACGCGAGCAAAAGCCGCTCGTGCAGATTTCTTTGTAGGACAACAAAAGTTTTATATGGAAGTCAGATCTGCTGATCTTGCAACTCAAACAGAATCTGGTCTTGCACCGACCAATAGAACGATATCAGGTGTGTATACAGTAACTGAATGCAGGAATAGATTTGTTGGCGGCAGATTTGAACAAGAATTAACAGGCGTTCGAGATTTAATGATACACGGTGAATCCATGTACACGGCTTTAGAAAAAGCCACTGTCAGACCACCAACATAACTTAAGGTACAGAGATGGCAAGACCAATTAACACATCCGACAGAGGCACAGTAGCGCCAGCACACCGCGACGGACCTAGTGGACAAAATAATAGTGCATTTGGCTTTTATACCGCCAAGGTAATGAACAACATTGATGCGCTAAAATTAAATAGGATGCAAATACATGTTCCTGCATTTGGCGGAGCAGAAACTGATCCAAACAGCTGGATAACAGCCAAGTCTCTGACACCACATGGTGGTGCAACACCAAACCCAGGAAGCAACCAAGCAGACTTTGAAAAAGTACAAAAAGCCTATGGTACATTTACGCCTGCTCCAGATATTGGAACACAGGTAACAGTTGCATTCCTTAACGGTGATCTAGGACAACCAGTTGTGATTGGTACAATGTTCCAGGATAATCTTACACATTCATTACCAGGTATTGGTACAGGAAAGTATAAGGACAAAGACGGCAACGTAGTTGAAGGCCCTGTAACAGAGCACAATCATACCAACGAAACCGATCAGCCAACGGAAAGGGTACGTCATCGTGTGCTGGATGATTCCTTAAAGAAGCAAGGACTTGATCAAGATCCGTTCAGGGGATTTTCATCTAGTACCAGCCAACGCGAAAGTCCAAGTCGTGTACATGGTACGCTGACTCGCGGTCAGCAACAGTTTGTCATGGACGACGGCGATACAGACGGCAATAATAGGCTTATTCGATTAAGAACACGCAACGGTGCCCAGATTGTTTTACACGACAGTTGTGGATTTGTATATATGGCAAATAAAGACGGAACAGCTTGGGTAGAATTAGGAGCAGACGGATCTTTCAGTGTGTTTGGCGCTGGCCATATAAATCTACATGCAATGGGCGACCTCAACCTTGCCGCACAAGGAGCAGTTAATATAGAAGGAAATGATATTAACATGCGCAGCCGTACAGGTGATATCAGGATGCAATCGGTAGCTGATATACAGGTCACTGGAGAAAATGTTAATACCACTGCTAAGAAAAATGCCAATCTTTTGGTAACAGGCAACTACAAAGAAACCGCGCAGAAAATTGACATGAATGGTCCTAAGGCTGACGAAGCCAAACTACCTGCATTAAATGATCTTTCTGTTAACAAAGGATACAGACAAGGCGTAGTGACTGCGGCTCCTGAAGCTGAGCCGTGGGGAGGCCACGGCTCATGTGGTGACTCAACTGGTAAGAATTCAACGCAAAACTCAGATTCTGAGACTGCTGAAGGAGTTCCAGAATCTGCTGCCACCGCAGTTGGTAATAACACCTCTTCAGCATTACCACCAGGACAGCAAACAACATTACCTGGAAAGTATGTCTGGTCTACAGGTGTGTCAGCCATTGGTGGTCAAACTGTTGCAGGAACCCTGGGCGGAGTGTTAGGTTCAGCAATACAGCAAGTAACAGGTATTGGTACACAGGGTGTTCTTGGTACACTAGCACGAGCTTCAGCTAACGTGTTGGGTGTACCAGCTGATGGATTGTTAAGCAATCCAAAAGCAGGTGTGCAGTCAGATCCAGATAGGTATGGCGAATATCCAAGAACACCAACTTCAAGAACAACCCCACCAGGAAAGGCGCCAGCTGGCACAGGTAACGCATCAACACAACCAGGATATGATCCTTCCAGGAATGCCGGTGAAGTACCACCTCGTCCATCATCAGATACAAGTTGCGAAAAGGGACCAACTACTGATGCTTCAAGCGTTGACATATACGGAACATTGTTAATCATGACATTTGAAGCATATAGGGGCGTGGCCTACCTTGATCCTACTGTATGGGCATCAATTGGTTATGGTTTCAGCATGCGCGATCAAAATCATTGGGCATACAAGAAAGCCATTGATGTGAATGGCGGATTGACAGAAGACGAAGCCTGGACATTGATCAATGAATATATACAAGCCAACCAAGGCCAATTTGCAAGGAACATAGGTGGTCCCGTACCACAGAATGTGTTCAACGGATTAGCAAGCTTCTGGTATCAAAATGGCGGAGGTAGACAACCCGGTGTTGCAGGCGGCAGAGACATGGGTCCTTTAAGACAGCTGGTCAGCCAGAAAAATTGGAATGGAATTGCACAGCTGGTACGTAGTCACCCTGGCGAAGCTTCTCGGCGTAATCTAGAAGCACAGTTGATTGCCAATGGATGCTATCCAAAATACATTGTCAGCAAAGGATCAGCGAAGATAAGAGAAGAACGTGTGATTGAAGGGATCAGGTCACTTGCTCAGGGCTTAAGAAACCCAGGCGGATACAACGGAAACCGAGGATGGCAAGGTCGAGTTGGAAGCTCGGGTCCAAGCACTGGTATGAACGAAGTTACTGCGGCCCAGGCTAGAAGATTGTTGTTCCAGTACAGCGGTGATCCAAGAACCGCTGTAGCCGATGCCGCCAAGCGTTCAATGGGTGGCGGTACAGGATAATCAAATAGTATGAGGGTCAGGTAGTTCGTGTGTATGTTGCAAACGTAGCACAAACTCCTGCTCTCGTGTGACAAACAACGCAATTTTCACACGACGGTCAAGTGTAAAAGGATCGCGATGTGCGGCTATCCAGACTTCTACAACATCCTCGCTTCTAATAAATTCTCCGACCCAAGATGAGTGGATGCCATTGGATATGACATCCTGTGGATCATCCACGTCCATGGCTATAATAGTCAGCACATGCACGAACCTCCCCTTGAAGGGAGGAATTGAGTGCTCGCGGATCTTTATCCTCAGTGGCAGGTCTCTTTCGAATTCCCACCACTTGCTGGTATTGTTGTATGCCAAATTAGATCTTTTCTCCTGCTTCAAAACCGCGGAAGCCTTTGAACCGCGGAAAGCGCAGGCTGTAAGAGCCGTCTTGGTTCTGTGTCACAGCGTCGGCACGTACTTCTACCAAGTGGCCAAGAACTTTAACACGATCGGCCCAGACAGCATCACGTAGGTCATCACTAAATCCACTACCACAATTCGTCTTGATAGTCTTGCCATCATCAACTCCTTCAAGCACCAGGGCTCCAAGACGTCCTACGTTCTTGCCGGTACCTTCTTCTATATCTATCACTTTGAGGCTGACCTCAATAAAGGGTTTTTGCTTGAGCCAGGCCACAGAGCGTTTGCACTCATATGGTGCCGCAGGATCTTTGATCATGATGCCTTCATAACCATCAGCAATGGCTTTGGCATTGATCTCGCGGAAACGTGCAATACCTCCAGGGCTGGCAAGATTCACATGCTCATATCCCAGGGTGCGTACATTGGGCAGATCAAACTTGTCAACAAACTCTTTGAGCATGTTGCTACGATTCAACTGCGCAACCTCGCTCTTGCCCTGATGGAAATCAGCCAGCGGTAACCAGTCAAACAAGTACAAGATAGCATCCTGTGCATTGACATCACTCTTACGATGTACCTGGCGCATAAGGTCCTGGAAGCTGGAGCTCATCACCTCGCCATCAAACACAGTGGGCTCACTTAATGCGCCAGCAATGCTAGCAAACTGTTCTTTGATGTGCGGAAAGTTCACAAGCTCCTTGCCATTGCGACTGAACTGATCCACACGCCCATCTGGGTAAACCACAGTGAGCACACGCACCCCGTCTAGCTTGACTTCAATCAGCTTGTTGCCGCTTACCTTGCTCTCATGATTGGCACCGTCATGTGCCAGCTGGCACTCAAACAACGGAATGGAAAACTTGGAAAACTTCTTGGCAGTGACACGATTGATAGTACCTTCAGTAGCACCACAGCGCATGTCCTTGAGCAAGATGCGTCGATACCAGCCATTCCAGTCAGCCACAGTAGAACGCACCACAGCCGCATCCAAGGCTTCTTTTGCGGCATTGCCAGTGAGTTCGCGCTGGCTCAACTTACGTGCAAGCTCACAAAAATCTGCAAACGTAAAAGTGCCAGTCTGGTTGGGTGTGAGTTTTTCAGGGATCTGCTTGACGCCAAATGTGATCATTGGGTCATATGCCATACGGAACCCATCAAACAGTTCAGCGTTACCTGCTTCAGCTTCGCGTAGCACAATGGCTTCTTTGGCCAGCTTTGAGCTGGTAAGCGACAGCTCATCAATGATTTTGTAGCAAGGCATATTGGATCCTCTGTGTGTTAACGTACCATTATTATAGCACATTTTGGATCCTTGTCAACCTCTAAAATGTTGTGTAAAAACAACAACTTATCGGTATTATCAAAAACACCCATAAATACACATGGACTCGAAAGTCCAATTTAGGAGAAATAACATGGCATACGTCATAAAGAGAGTAACGACTCGCGCAAATGCAAATCGTCCTTTCGCACTTGGATCTCCGCGCCTTCGCGCAAATCCAGAGTTCCAGAGGTTTTTTGAACTTCGCAAAAACGCCCCAGGTTTCCAGGGCATGTCTCGCACACTAAGCGACGACAAATTGACAGTCACAACAGAAACACGTTGGGAAAGCCAGGCAGCAGCCAAAGCGTTCAGAAATGCGCATCCAAAGTTGGTTCGCAAAGTAATGGGCATGATGGGTCAATACAATCGAAAAAATACAATGCAATCAAGGTCGACAGTAGTAAGATAATACGCTATACTCTACTAATATAGCGTATATAAAACGTAGGGTAGAATTTTGAGCGATACATTGTTGTTAAACCAGGATGGGCGGCCACTGAGAATGTTGCCCCCATCTACATTGACCTGGCAAGATGCTGTCAAGGCATTGTGGCTAGACAAAGTCGTCGTGATCAAAAACCACGACGACTGGTTTGTACGAAGCCAAAAGCTAGTGCTACCTGTGCCCAGTATCGTGATAACCAAAGATTACATAATGCCTCAGCTGGGTGTGAATTTCAACCGTAAAATGGTGTACCTTCGGGATGAGTACACCTGCCAATATTGCGGTTCAGAATTCAGCGTGGATGATCTAACACTGGATCATGTGGTTCCTAAGAGTCTTGGCGGCAAGCTGGACTGGGACAACGTGGTCACAGCATGTACTTCGTGCAACTTCATGAAGGGTGCTGACCTAGTCACTCCACGCAAGACTCCTGCACAGCCCAACTACTGGGAAATGGCTCGCAAGGCACGTGCGCATGTGAAATTCACCATGAAAGACCCGGCATGGGCTGAGTACATTGGTGTAGAGTACAATGAGAAAGCCGCTTAGAACTCATACTCCTCTGCAGATAATTAAGACTATAAGCAGAGGAGCATGTCATGATAAACATGGAAATTGAGTACGAAGACTGTGCATTGGTATTGAAGCCAAATGGTGGGATTGAAGTTTACTGCCCACCGGAAGCTTCCACACAATCAAACGTAAAAATGCTACGTTCAATATTGATTGCGCTGGTACAATCGGTATCTGATTCAGCTGATATCCCCAAACTGCTTGAAGAAATCGAGAAGAACATACTGATAGGCGTAGACACCACGCAGAGTAAGATTTTGCATTAACCACTCGGTTTTTCTCGCCAATAAATAGGTAGTGAAGGAAACAGACTACCAACATGGCAACATTCAAAGGTTATTCTAGTTTAGCAGGAGAGTTTAGCGAGCCCGCTCTTTTTGACAAAGAGCTAGCACGCCGAGACCTGTTGAATCATTTTTATACCCGCAAGGGCGAGCGCCTTATGGCCCCCCTTTATGGTAGCGTTATCTGGGATATCTTATTTGAGCCCATGACTGAAGACAACCAAGAAATAATTTTTGCTGACACACAGCGTATTGTAGGGCAAGATCCCCGTTGGAAACTAAAGGAAGCACAGCTTCGCAATGATACCAACGGACAAGCAATATACATAGATATGCTGTTGACTTATGTTCCAACCACATCAGAAGAAACGCTAACTGTAGCGTTCGAGACAAATACTAAAGGAAACAATCCATGAGTGATGCAATCAGACAAAGCAAACTCTTTGCCGCGGAAGACTGGAAGGTCGTTGCGCAGAGTTTCCGCAATGCTGAATTTAAGAGTTACGATTTTGACACCCTTAGAACAGCAATGCTGGATATCATCAAGCGCAACTATCCAGAAGATTTCAACGACTATATCCAAAGCTCAGAGTTTGTTGCGCTGATTGACTTGATCGCATTCGTAGGACAGAACCTTAGCTTCCGCAATGATTTGAACAGCCGCGAAGCATTTCTTGACACCGCAGAACGTCGTGACAGCATCCTTAAACTGGCACGACAGTTGAGCTATCAGCCGCGTCGCAGTCGCAATGCAGTTGGCTATCTAAAAATAAAAAGCGCAAGCACAAGTGAAACAGTACTAGACAGCCTGGGCAATGATCTGGCACGTCAGACGGTTTACTGGACTGCCACAACAGATACCGATGCATATGAAAAATTTGTGATTGTGATGAACACAGCACTCAACTCTGCTACGCAATTTGGTACACCAGAAGTTGTGTATACATCAGCAGGTGGACAGATTGCACAGTACGGATTTTCATCTACATTCGCTGACTTTCCGTCAATTGGATTCAATTCCAATGTTGGAGGAAACTCCATGGACTTTGAACTACTATGTGCTAGATTGCTTGACGGCGGCAGCATCGAAGAAAACACGCCCACACAATCAGGACCATTTAACGTCATCTATAAAAATGACGGACTAGGTAATCTATCTCCAAACACTGGCTTCTTTATGATGTTCAAGCAAGGAACACTTGCTCGTTACGACTACATCATCGATTCTCCTCTGATCAATCGTGTTATAGATATTCCAGCAAGCAACGTGACTGAAAATGATATCTGGGTGCAGAGCATCAATGACACTGGAGAAGTATTAGCACATTGGCAGCGTGTGCCATCTACCAATGGTAGCAATCTCTATATCAATGATCTTGGCAATGAAGAGCGCAACATATACGAAGTACTGACCGGAAACAATGATGCTGTCAGCATTAAATTTGCCGACGGTAAATTTGGTAACATACCCACCGGATTGATAAGAGTTATCGTAAGAGTTGGTAACGGACTATCGTATACTATTAAACCATCGTCCATGAAAGCATTGACATTTGGTATACCTTATATCAGCAAGTCAAATCAAGCGCATACACTGACACTAACATGCGATCTCGACTATACAATTTCCAATGCTGAAATGGCTGACAGCATTGAGGATGTGCGCACAAAAGCACCAGCATACTACTATGCACAAGACCGTATGGTAACTGGGCAGGATTATGCTAGCTATCCAATGACGGCCAGTCCAGGAATCTTGAAGATCAAAAGTATCAACCGCATACACAGCGGCATGAGCAGATACATCCAGGACAAGGATCCAACTGGAACCTACAATGATCTTGATGTATTTGGCACAGATGGTTTTGTCTATAGAGAAGACAATGCAGTACGCCATGAGTATCCATATCCGCGTGGTAACAAGCGTGTGATTGATATCATCAGTGACATTGAGGCAATGCTGTCAGACCAAGACTTGATCAACTTTTACTACAAGAACTATCCAAATATTTCTTTTGCCAACAAGCCAGCATATTTCAACAGGGTAGGCAGAGGTACAAATTATTGCCATGGGTTCTTTACCAATAGTTTTGGACTTGACCTGGATGCAATTATTAGGATCGGTGGTGCATCAGCTGACCCAGTCTACAAACAAATACGTCAAGGTGCTGTGATGCTGTTAGAAGATGACTCTGATCCTGTGAATGGATTGCGCTGGGTACCGCTGGGACGGATCTACGGCAACGGTCTCGGTGTACAGGACGAATATGGTATCAGCACAGGACTAAAGCCCAACGGAGAAGGTGTTGTTATATTGAACAAAGTGGTAAGCGACGGTGCTAGCATACGTAGACTAATTCCAGCTTACGTAAAAACATTTACAACGGCATTCAAAGAAACGCTAAAATCATTGCTTGGTAACTTCCAGACTTTTGGAATTGCATACGACTATACAAATTATTCTTTCAGGATCATCAATGCTGACAACATCAGTACAAATGACTTTAGTTTGGCAAATGCCGGTAGTACTGCCGGACTTGGCTTAGACTCCAGCTGGTTGATGTATGTTACCTATGAAGGAGATAGGTTTGTAGTCAAGCAACGTGTGACTTCTATTATCGCAGGCAGCGATAGGAAAGTGCGTTTTTACAATGAAAACTTTGTGAACACACTGGGCAGTACCAAGGCAGATAACTCTAACGACACTATCAAATATTTGAATAACAAGAAACCCAACGATGCAACACAGTATCTCGAAGAAGAACAGTTGTTCAGACTGAGCAGATATTATCGTTACGAAGATGGTTATACTGATCCCACAAAGGTACAATGTACATTGGCCGATGTTGACACCGACTTTTTGCCTGAAAATCCCTATGCTTTTGAGGACCTTGTGGGCAATCGAACTATCAGCCTGGGCTGGAGAGAAGAAGGAGGTCTGCGATTTGAAATGCCTGTGGATCCTGCACTTTATCCCGTCAGCCGTGTTGTTACTGGAAGATCTGGATTGCGATTCCATTGGCACCATGTGGCATCTCGCAAGCAGATCATTGATCCATCGCCTACCAACGTGATAGACACTTATGTTCTATTAGAAGGCTACTACAATCTCTATAGAGAGTGGATCAATGCAGGTGGCACACCAACATCAGAGCCAGAAAAACCAACCAGCGATGATCTTATACAGCGTTTCTTGACATTAAATTCACACAAGAGCGTGAGCGATGAAATCATTTATCACTCAGGAAAGTTCTTGAATTTATTCGGTGAGCTGGCAGACAGCAGATATCGTGCTACTCTCAAAGTGGTAAAGATGTCCGGCGCCAGGATCAGTGATAACGAAATAAAGAGTCGCATACTCAAAGCAATGGATGAGTACTTCCTTCCAAGTAATTGGGAATTTGGTGAGACATTTTATTATACTGAGTTGGCAGCATTCATACATAAACAGTTGTCGGGCAATATTGCCAGCGTGGTCATTGTGCCAACAGTAGAAGCAGCAAGATTTGGTAACCTATTCCAGATCACACCAAACGAAGATGAAATATTTTATCATGTTGCTACCGCAGATAACATAGAAATTATTTCTTCGATTACAGAAACAAACATCAGGGTTAACAACTGACATGGCTAGCAAAAATAAAAAGATAACAACGTCTTATCAAACCTATCCAGGTAGTAGTAAGGTGCCGCCAGCGACTGTAAACGTATCTGGTCTACTGCCAGGTGTACACAGGACAACTCGTAACAAAAAGTATATCAATGCTTTGTTGGGAGACCTGACCAGCAAAGGCACGCTGGAATCGTTTGATGGATACATTGGTAGTGCTAATGGCAAACTACGACGAGCCTCAGATATATACCTAACTAACGGCAATCGTTATGAGATGGGAATTACAGCTGGCGAAGTGGTAGGTGACATAGTTGACATCAGAGAAGAACTCACCGTCAGAGAAAATATTCCTCTCAAGGATGCAAAACAGCTCACTGGAAAAACCTATGGTTTTTCCCCCAAGATTGATCCAGACAAGTTTGTAAATTTCCAGAACTATTATTGGCTTCCGTTTGATCTACCAACCATTGCACTAGAAGCAGGGCGCAACGATGATGGCGAACTGGACATAGTCAACATCGGCACAGATATAGTAGGCAAAGCCTACTATGTCACAAACACTCAAGCCAATGGCCGCAAGCTGACATTGCGCAATGGTATGAAAATATATTTCGTACAGAGAGATCTAGGAATATGGGAAGAGTCAACTGAGTATCTAACTATTCCATCCGACAGCACGGATCCAAAGTATTATATCGTGTCTGGGGTTGGATCAAGTATCAAGCTACTGCCATTTGAGCTATATGCAAATCCGTTGAGCTTGATTTCCATACTTGCGCCACTACCATGGGACAACAAGAATTGGGACAGGAATCGCTGGGACACAGATGTGTTAACACCAGGCGGAAAGCAATATGTTACCATTGCAATGGGTAGCGCCAACTACAATGTATGGAGTCGTACGAATCGCTGGATACATGAGCAAACTGCGTTTGAAGTAGCCAGGTTCTTGGACATCGCTGATGGTGATGTATTGAACATCAACGATCGTGCCGCAAGGCCAATCGTTGAGTTTTATTCTGACATAGACATGTGGAATCACGGCCACCTTGGCAAGAAGCATGTGACATTGTTAACTGATAGTGTTAGCTCATTGAACGGCCTCAATGGCATAGTGAACCCGGTAATTGACGGAGTACCTGTACCAGAAAATGCAAGAGTGATATTCCTTGGCGGCGACCCAGCGATCAAGAATAAAACATTCATTGCTACCGGAGTTGACTTTGGAGTTGAGTTCATACCTGCCAGTGACGCGGCGCCTGTAACAGGTGCATCTGTATTGGTATTAGATGGACCAAATTTTGGTCTGACATATTGGTATAACGGTACATCTTGGGTAAAAGCCCAGCAACTAGAAGTCAGGGGACAAGCACCACTGTTTAGATTGTTTGATGGTAACGGAACCCCGATTGAACAGTATGATGTTGCGGCATTCAGCGGTAGCCAAATATTTGGCTATACCAAAGGAACCACATACGACCGAGAATTAAATCTGTCGATTGCATATGATAGCAGTTACAAGAATAGTCTGGCCAACAACATTGGTGCAATATCTTTTACCAACTACATTGCTGAGATCTACAAAAGAAGTGAAGGCGTACCGGTCAATGCTCTTAGAGATATCAGTTCTTTCAGTTACTTTAGAGAATGGAACATTGACAAAGTAATTGATCCAATTTGGAAGTACAATGCTGGATGGGAACCCATCAGCGAGTGTTTTTCTGTCAAGAAAGAGTACTCGGTCACAGTCACAGATGACATAATTGATAGCTCTGGCACTTTGTCATTGATCGGCGAACAATGGGTATTTGATCCAACATACACCTGGAACATCGCCATGCCAATGACATTGAGCACAGATGGTTACAAAGATTACCTAGTGGAAGAAGTGTATTCAGATCGTCCGGCGCAAGAGTGGTATGATGACATCATCGTTTCAAAGATAAAAAATGGTAAAATCTTTAACTATACAGGACGTAGATTGCGTGTGGCAAACCAGCGCGGAGTTGTGTTCATTGATACCACTGATGTTGAAGTGCCACTACCTGCCAGTTTGTTTGATGAAAAAGTATCTTATGATCCACAAGACTGCCGCCCAGGAGATTACATAATCAAATGGCGAATTGGAGAAGGAAGATATAACATAGCTCGCGTGGTTGGTAGGCGTCGTGATGACATCCGACATCCACGTGTGCTGGTAAATGGCAAAGAACAAGACCCCAGCCAGTGGAGAATAGCATATGAAGGCGGTGTAGATGCATACACCACACCTGTGCTAGGCATAAAAGTACTTGGGCTTGCATCCGGAGATATTGTTGACGTGGTTACTAACGGCAGCATGCTGACATCAGTTAATCGCAATGTTGACATTTCAAACTTGTCTAAAAATCCATACAATGAAATAGTATCGAAAGGATCTTACGGCCAGTTCTTTGAACATTTCCGTTCGTCAATCGCCAAGACATTGATTCCGCGATTTGTTGTAGATACCTACCATGCAAATTCGCAATATCCTAGATTTGCCGAAGCCGAAGGGTACAACAATTCATTTGGTGATAACGACTGGATGTTTACAGAAACCAGAACATCGCCGGGCAACAACATACTATTGCATGACTCCCCTGCCAATAGATACTTCTGGATGATGCGCTCGGGCGAAACAGGTTCAGCATTTCCCTTGCTGGAAGATGCCAGAAAAGCCTATGCTAATTTCAAATTGAAGTTCATACAAAAAATTGAAAGACTATACCTGGACCAAGATATTTCAAATGTACAGGCATCCGTTGACAAAGCATTGTCAGACATATTTGTGGGACGAAACGAATCATTTAGATATGCACACAGCCACATGGTCATGTGGGGTACACCTGACGCTGAAAAAATCTACACCTTTGCTGATTCCACGGCGCAGTTGGAGATTGATGGTGACGATACAGATCCAACAGTGGTTGATATTGTTGACGGTGAAGACGCCGACCCTACTCCACCAATTATCATATTAAATGGCGGCCTGGCTGCTTCTTTTGTGGATTATGAGTGCGAGATACCAAGTACAGCAGAGCTTGGCGAAATATCAACAGATCATGTGTACGTTTACTATAAGAATTACAATGACACAGCCTGGCGCATACTAACATACACAAAAGATTACGACATTGACCAGACCGCAAAGACTGTGCATATTTCTGCAGAGTTTGACACTCCGTGCCAGTTCAAGATCTGTGTATTCAAGAAAACACGTGTGAGTTATGTACCGCCAACACCTGCCAAGATGGGCATCACACCATGGTATCATCCTGAGTACTACACTGATACCACATATCAAGGGCCAGACGTGTTATTCATCCAAGGACACGATGGCAGTTTGACACCAGCCTGGGGTGACTTCCGCGATGACATGTTGCTGGAATTTGAGCGTCGTGTTGCCAGTAGCATTGGTAAAGCACGTGGCGAACGTGCAGAGATATTATTGGCCAAGCACCAGCCTCGAAAGATGCGTCAGACTTGGTATAACAGAGCAGAACTGAACTCTTATCTTGAAGATGCTTGGCTAACATGGTCAAACGAGCACAAGATTGTGGAAACACCAAACCTTGGTCATATAATTGGCCGCCCACTGACATATAACTATTCTGTATTTGATGCTGTTGATGGAAATCGTTATGGCAGCTGGAGAGACATATATCGACATGTGTATGGCACGGACCGACCAGACACACATCCTTGGGAAATGCTGGGGTTTGCTCGCAAGCCAAGCAACTGGGATTCGATGTACAGCTGGACTGATCCTGTTAAACGAGTCAGATTGATTGCGGCATTGACCATTGGCAATAGGAGCAACACGCCATTTCCAGATGTTGATACAAACAGTTCTATCAAGCATGATATAGAATATCTGACAGGACCTGATGCACCTTTCTTGCCAGTAGATACCGACGGAACGCTACGCAATCCAGTTGCGGCTGGTTGGTATGACGAGACCACTATTACTACTAGTGATGCAACAATCGATGATTGGACATTTGGCAACATCGGCACACAGGAACTTGCATGGCGTAGAAGCAGTGAGTTTGCGTTCTCTTATGCAAATTGGCTATTGCTATCTGGTGGCCCAGAGTATTTGGAATCAGTATGGGAAGGCCCTAGGCTTGTTCCAGGCATACTTGATAACACACTCAATGTTGATAGAACCAATCAAAAGATAGTAGCATGGGCCACAGCAAATCAACATAGAGAAACAAGCGCAGACATTGTACCAGGATTTGGCATGCTGATCAGTGAATTAGCATCCAGTCTAAGCGCGGACGTTTTGCAAAGTATTATCAGTGAGATCCGTAATGTCAAGAGTAGGTTGCAATGGACTGCCAATGGATTCCTTGATGCGACCAGCTTGGACTTCGTGGCAGATATTTTAATTGAACAAGAAAAAGGCAATCGTATTCCACAAGAAGATTATGCGATCAGCTTGAAAAATACCAGCCCCAGCGTTGTGCTAACCTACAGCGGTGTCAAGGTGATCGTAGATGATGCAGGCGGATATAGGATCCAGGGTTTTGATAACATATCAACTTATTTTCCTTACTATGCAGTAAAGGCCAGCGGCCCAAGCATACCAGTTGAAGTAGGAAGTATCACATATAAAAAGTACACAACCTTTGAGACTGTGATATCATATCTTGACTATGGTACTGTGCTGATGACAAGGCAGGAAGTGATCAACTTCTTGTTGGGTTATGGACATTACCTTGAGTCTCAAGGCTGGAAGTTTGAGGATACTGCGCCAACACAGGATGACATCCTTGATTGGAGTTATAGCGCACGGGAGTTTGCAACCTGGAGTCAGACACGCTGGCAGGCAAATACTCAAATTGCACTAAGCCCGGCAGCACAAAATCTTGTGTTGTCACATTCCACACGATTCTTTGGTCGTCTTGACACCACGTTCTTGAGCAGAACTTATTTGCTGGATGAAAATAGCCGACGAATTGATTTCAAAGACACTGAAGTGGTAAGAGAAGACGAAGAAACCACTATCAAGAGCCGCCCAGGCATTGGCATATACTTTGTGCGTTGCGGCCTTGAAGAATATACCCATGCTGTTGTTTTCAATGACACTACTATTTTCAATGATCAGATCAATGATTACTTGTTTGGATTGATCATTCCTAGACTACGTGCGCAAGGCAAACGCACAACCAACTGGAATGGTCGTCCAGAAGGACATGGTTACTTGATAGGCGAATCTGGTATTGGGTCAAATCTTGACACTATATCAAGAGAAATTGGTGATGACTATATCACTGTTGAAAACCGTAGTTCTAATCCTTGGATACGCAATCTAAAGAAAAGTCAGTTGGGACTATCGCGTCCAGAAGATGCATTGCTGGCAGCTGGGTTCAGTAAAGATACCATTGACCAATTCCAAGCAGGAAGCCTGCGACGAAAAGGTACACCAAATATCATCGACAAATTTACTAAAGGAATTTTAGGCGACTTGTCATCATCCTCACTGTCTGTACCCCCAGGTATCACCGTACGAGAAAATTGGATGTTCCGTATGGGAGATTTTGGCACTACTGGCGAAAAGTCCACATGGGAAATTCAAATCCCCGCAGACACTAGAGAGACACTACTGGATCTGATAACTGTGCGTGTGATACCGCCATTTAGGGAAAACACCTATTACGAAACATACGTTGATAAGGCAGCAGATAACATCATTGACCTGCTGGGACCAAACGACAGCCGTTGGGTAAAATACCCACGTGACTTTGAGTTGCCTATACGATCAAAATCAGTTAGAGAAACAGACTTGCCGCAAGCTGGTATTCCAGATCGCATAGAAACTGATTACAAGTTCATGGATGTGGATCAGCTGTATGAAATTGACATTGCTGATGACATACTTGGAGAAATGTCTGCTATTGAAAGCTGGTCAACAAAGTTGCCATACGATGAAGGAGATCGTGTGAGATATAAAGGTCAGCTGTACAAAGCAAATTACTCACACTTGGCCAAAACAACATTTGATCCGGCTGATTGGCTGGCCATTGAAGAACTGTATTTGCCAAGCATTTGGTTAGCAAACAAAACACCAGAGTCCAATGATGTTAAAGACTGGACTGTGCTACAAACCATGGATAAGAATCTTGGTATCAAAGAACTATGCGCTGGCACGTTTGACGATCCTTATCATCCATTATGTGAAATGCTTCCAGGCGTCAAGCATAACTTGTCAGTTGGAGACTGGGTACTGATACTAAGCACAGAGAAGAAAGATGTCAACGGATACTACAAAGTAACCACCATCAGAGATACAGAATCATTCTTCATTGAGTTGAAATATAATCCTCTAGACTTTGTTGTTCCAGAATTTCCACCTGGAAACACATCTGCAGACGGAAAACTTTTTGTAGTCAAACACACTCATTTCTACACAGTAGACGAAATGAATGCCAGTATATTGGATCCAGGCTACGAATGGGCCAATGGTCAGATGGCTTATATTGATGATCGTGTTAACGAGCCCAGTGCGTATACCTATAAGGGAAATTATTCTTTATTCACAAACAATGATATTCCATCTGACAACAGAGGCTTGGTATTCTACGATTTTAATGCTGACAATGTGCTACATCAGTGGCAAGCAAGTGGCGAAGAAAATATGCCATGGTTGTTTGCAATCGGTATATTGCTTGCCACATTCATGAAACTGGATGCTGGCACCCTTGCATTGACGGACACCTGTCCAGTCAGCTTGGCAGCATTGAATGTGACTGGGCCAACAGTATTGCCAACAGACCTTCCATCAATTACTGTAGCAGAAGCATTGAACGGAATCATATTCCGTCAGTTCAATGACTGTGCATGGGTATTAGCAGAAAAAATTTACACCAGCGGCACACTGGCCGCGGCAGCAATCAATACCATGTTTGCCGACGAGTGCATTGCATTTGTTGCTGAAGTTGATTCAACAACCAACGGTTCGGCTACTACATTAGACCTTGCTAAGATTGCAAAGAAAATCTGGTCGTATACTGATTATCAGTATTTGTTTGCACAAGACTCCTGGTTCTTTAGAGGAAAAATCTATGCCAACAGGAATGTGCTATTGGATTACAACGGTACAGGTATGTTTGCATTGCAAAATGATACTGAAGATGCCGACGGAAATCCATTAGTTGAATACCACATGATAGGCATAAAGCCATTCTCGTCGAGAGAACTAATGATGGTAGCAATGGGATATGCATCCAGGCTCAAGCGCGATTCAGATGCGATAGCATTGCTGGATACTGTGAACTCATTTGGTAAACGTGCTGGCACATTCAATCACATTCCGTTTATATTTGATCGAGCACTAGGCGACATTGTTGACCACAGTCGTATTACCAATGTTGAAATCGTTGACTACGAAACAAATACTGTGCTGGCAACACTAAATCCATATGATCCAGCAGCTGGGGTATTACCAGCATACGTAGACACATTTATAAACTGGAAAGAACATGATGACCCTGCCAGCTATACCAATGCAGACCTAGAGGATCAGGAAGGGTATAGTGTACGTCCTCGATTTGCATGGTTTGACGAACATCAGGGCGAAGTGTGGTGGGATCTGAGTGCTGTACGTTACTATGATTATTATCAAGGCAGGACTAGAGAAAAAGCATTCCAGTGGGGCAAACAGTTCCCAGGTAGCACAGTACAAATATATGAATGGGTAAAAAGCGTCATCCCTCCTGCACAATGGGTTGAGTCAGCACGTACTGGATTCTTGGTTGACTTTGAATCAGTTACTGGTACACCTTATCATAAAACAGTCAACGGAGAAAACAAATACTTCTGGTGCGAGCGTGAAGAAAAAGACAAGAAGGGTGTGCTACGCACGTTCTACTATTTCTGGGTATCGGGTATGGATCGCACATATTCAACAAGAACCAATATCCAATCAGTAGCACAAAAATCCACAAGCATTTCATCGGCACAGGTTTACACCCGTGCAACTGCGGGCATTCCGCTGACATCAAACAAATTCAATGTGACACAGATTGCATCGGTTGTTGGCAATCCACGTGTGAGCGGTGCGATGTGGTTTGCTGGATTGCAGAAAAATGCCATATTGTTGAGCGGTGTAGGCAAGTTACTGGGTAAAAAAGGTGCTGTGCTACGAATCGAAACTGATGGCAATAGTGACTCACATGACCAGTGGTTGTTGATGAAAGAAAATGACATCACATCCACAGTGTCTGATTGGTTGCATATCCGCATGCGAGACAGTATCATTGGCGAAGATCAGTCAGAAACTATCTATGACGTGAGCAATTATCAAATTGGAACCAACTATGGCCGTGGTGCAGTTGTAAGATACGACGGAAATTACTATCGTGCATTTAGAGACTTCCTGGCATCTGATGTGGCATTTGAAGATGGTAGTTTTGTTGCGTTTGCTTCACAACCATGGCAGCGTCTCTGGGATTTCCGCTTAGTTGAAGCAGACAAGATTTCAGAGATACAAGGAAAGAGTGTTCCTGATTACAGCAGGCACAAGTACAATCGTTATGGCAACGAAATACGACCAACACAGCAAAGCTGGTTAAATGATCGTATTGAAGCTATTCGTATATTTGTAAATGTTGCCAATAGAGAATTAGCCAAAGTAAATGTAACATCCATTGTTGGATGGAACAACAGACTGAGCAGAGTCATTGCAACCAACGACCCGTCTTTCTCATATGATATTTCTACCTACTGGGATTATGTTGACTACGCAGATTCTAGTTTTGATAGCAACAAGATTCCAGTAGCAGTATTGACTACAGGAACCGAGTTATACAATTATAGCACAGCAAAAGTCGGGGACTATGTAGAAGTATTGCTAGGCGAACAACAACTTAAAAATGTCTGGGAAAAATCAGTAGATGGCTGGAAGCTGGTATTCCAGGAAAACGGCACTATACACTTGAGCAAGAAATTATTTGATCTGGCCAAGGCGCAGGATTTATGGGATGCGAGTCCATGGGATAGTCTACGCTGGGATGCCTATCCTTTTGTAGAGCTGTTTGAAATCATAACAGCTCTTAGAGAAGATGTGTTTGTTGATTCAGCTCAAGTGCATTACAATGTTGTTTTCTTTGCATTGGCAAAAGAAGTACTGCGCCAGAATCCATCTTGTCATTGGATCAGAAAGTCCAGCTATGTTGACGTTGAGCGAGTCAGCACTGAACCACTGGCAGCAACGGCATATTTCCGCAAGGAGTATTTGCGTAACGACGACAATGTTCTGACAGACTTCATCAATGAAGTCAAGCCATACCATACAAAGATATTGAATCAAACCGAAGTAGATCAGATCAAAGACAATGTTGAAGTGTCGTTTGAAGATTCACACACTGGTAAAATTGTCATGCGTTATGGCCGCCATGGTGATCAAACATGGCAAGGCTACTACATTGACGGACATCCGTTTGGGCATTTGCAGGAAGGGTGGGATCGTAATCCTTGGGATTTTGACTTCACAGCAGAAGGATTACTACCAGCAACTGGCGAGCGTGTGTCTCGCATGAAAAACTATCTGTGGGATATGGAACAGCCAGGCTACGAAGCATTGATTGACACAATCATTGCAGGGCATAGCTTTGGTGTACAGCCGGAAGCACTACAGGCAATCGTAGATGGTAATGCTTTCTATCAGCCTGAATGGGATCGTTGGCCAGAAGAAATGGTAGCGTTGAGCCCAGGCGAAAGCGTGGAAATACGTGTGATAAACAATGCCAGCGGCAGGATTGTAAATAACAGCACAGTGGCCTGGAGATATCATATGGATATCCTGGGCGGAACAACAGTTTACAGATACAACAACGCGGCATCTACTACAGTCACAGCAACAGCAAATGAAACTGCCACTGAAATACAGCTAGATGATGCATCGGTATTGACCCGACCAGATCCAGTAAACGGCAAGCCAGGAGTAGTATGGCTCGCTCGTGAGCGTGTTGAGTTCTGGGAAATTGACGGAAACACAATCAAGCGACTGGTACGTGGTACACTAGGAACACCTGTACTACCTCAAACTGTTGGTCGTAGGGTGTACGATGGTGGACAGCAAAACCAAGTTCCTACACCTAGTGAGCTGAAAAACTGGCAAAATGCGCTGTATCCGCAATGGAACGAAGAAACGCTAACATTGTTGAACAGCACCACCCGAGAAGCAGTTTTCTTGAAAGAAGGACGCGGCTATTTTGTTCCAGCGTAAAAAAATGATTAAGTACAACGGTAATCAACACATAAATATGAGATAGAGGATTTAGCATGATAAAAGACACTTTGGATGCGCTAGTTGAAGGACACATTAAGATCTGGGATCCAGATTCTGGTGAAGTCTTTGTGAACAAGCGCAATGCCGTTAACTTTGAAAACATTTCCGTTGCTATTGCTAACCTGTTGGCAGGTAACTTTACAACCGGGTATTTTGTATCCGAAATGCATTTTGGCAACGGTGGAACAGTAATCGATAGCACTGGTGCTGTTAGCTATCGTCCTCCTAATGTCAATGGGCAAGCCGAACAGCTTTATAATGCTACTTTTTTCAAAGTCGTTGACGAAGATGATTTTGTCAACAACACTGACCCAAATCTAAACAAGACAAACGTAACACACGTAAATGGCTTGAACTACACTGATTTGATAGTAACTTGTACCATTGACTATGATGAGCCAATTACAGGTGACACTACGTTTAATCTAGCTGGCACATCGCAAGATGTACAAGATACTGCTACAAATATGGAAGGTTCTTTCGTATTTGACGAGCTAGGGCTAAAGATAAAAAGCGCATCTGGTTCGCTGGGTACAGGGTTGTTGATCACACATGTGATCTTCCACCCAGTACAAAAAAGTGCTAACCGCTTGTTGCAAGTTATATACACCTTGCGTATACGTGCAGGTTGATTAAATAAGAGAACGAGGAAATAACATATGGCTTACGACATTAACAAAAGCAATGGCACATTACTAGTAACCATTCCAGATGGTGACCTAGATACTAGTACATCTATCAAGCTGTTAGGTAAGAATTTTGCTGGATACGGTGAAATTGTCGCTGAAGACCTGGTTCACATGATGGAACATTTTAGTTCAGCGTCAGCTCCTGGAAATCCTATCGCCGGACAGTTATGGTTTAATCCAGTTACCAATCGTATTTCGGTATACGATTCACAGGGCAACTGGAAAGAACTAGGACAGTTGGTAGCGCAGATCAACCAACCAACTGGAAACACCCGCAGGGTAGGCGACTTCTGGTATCAGACTGATATCAAGCAGTTGTGGATCTGGGATGGTTCCAAGCATCAACCAGTTGGCTTTCCAAGCGGCGCAACCACAATTAAATTTGTGCGCATCAAGGACGTGAATTCCATCCTGCATGATGCTATTAAAGTCATCATGAGCGGCGAGCTGATGGCAATCTTCTCAGGAGAAGGACCATATACTCCACATCCAGATGAAAAGCTAGAAGATACTGTTGGCCTACTGACAGCAGAATTCCCACAGATTGGCAAAGGCCTACAGCTGACAAATCGCACAGGCTTCAAGTTCCGTGGTATTGCTGTTGAAGCAGAGTTTGCTGACTTGGCAGAAATGTATCGCAGTGACAAGAACTACATGGCCGGCACACTGATCAAGATTGGCGGCGAGTCTGAAGTAACTGTTGTAACAACTGATGCAGATGCAGATATATTTGGTGTTGTATCAACTGATCCAGCATTGCTGATTGGTAGTAGGATTGGCATAAACGAAACCAGAGTACCAGTTGCACTTAAAGGTCGTATACCTGTACGTGTGATTGGTGAAGTTAAAAAAGGTGACAAGCTGGTATCCAGCGAACTTGCAGGCGTTGCACGTTCAATGAAAACAGGTGATGATCCTGATGCTGTATTTGGTAGAGCATTAGGAAACAAAGATTCATCTGGAGAAGGCAAGGTTGAAGCAACTATTGGAGTTAGGTAACTATGGCGCTCAAAGGCGACAAGATACTGGCTCAGTTACACGATGACGCCAGACTTAAAGTAGACAAGGTCTATGCGGATCTTTTTCGTAACCAAGGGCCCAGCACGGACCCAGCGGTACGAACACGATTGAAATACGGCTGGGGCGGCGGTAACACAACAAACAAAGATGTAGGTGACAAAATCACCGCGCAGTCTTTCAACCAGTTGATTGATCGTCTTAACATTGCTGTAGAAAACACAGGATTAGCCAATGTTGAATTGGACAGGCAGTTGCCAGAGAATCAAAAGATCCTTACAGCATACTATAATGCTATCAATGATTATGCTACCAATGTGCTCACAGTGCCAAACACACTGAGTCCAGCACGTGCATCTATTTTACAAATTGGCACAGCATCGCGCACTACCAATTGGCGCAACCAAGTCGTGCTGACATTTGATGCTATTTTTCCCAATTACGATGAAGCTAGACACTTTTTCAATTCAGGATCCACTATACGTATGGATTTTGAAATGGCAGGAAATGGCGCCGGGCAAGGCTATAGAGACTGGCAATACATGTTCTACAGGGCCGGCATTGTATCATACGGGGTTAATGGATTAAGCATTAGCGGCGTTGCACATTATACCAATGGCAATGTGCCTTTTGTACAGTTAACCAGTGATTCATATCAGCTGGTTGGAACAATACAAACAGGTGGATGCTATGGCGGATATGGCGGATATGGCGGATATGGCTGCTATGGCGGATACGGAGGCTATGGTGGTTATGGCGGCTATGGAGATCCACTTTACATGCGCATATACAGCAAGCTGGTTGGAACTCCGAAAAACGTGGTACGATTCAGAGTTGTATTAGACAACACAAACAATGCAGTTGGCGAAAAAGTTGTAAATGGAACCACCCGATGCTTTATCAGTAGGCGCAAGCCAGTTGATAACTCGCGCCCCAGCACCACATTGATCATCCCAGAGCCAGAACTTAACTTGATTGGTGAATTTATAGGATCATGATACTCACCTGGTGATTACGTAGCGATAAATAACTGCGTATATAAATCATCGTGAGGACACATGGACCAAAGACTCAAAGAAGCCATTGAGTATAGCAACTACCGGCTAACTCTTGCTACCCATAAAAAGAACATACGTTTACGAGCTGAAGCAATCCAGCTGGTAAGCGATTCAGGTGGTATGTTCCGTTCAACAGAACAGCTAATACTCTGGTTAGATTACCTCATTAGAAACGGAACAGAACAATACGTTCTTAACGATTCCAACGATCAACCAATACTGGTCAAAGACATTCCATCACTGCACAGGAAAATGGTTGATGGACATGCCAAAGCAATGAATCTTCTACACGCTGAAAATGAAAAAATCAAACGTGCTAGAACCATTGAAAAAATAGTAGACATTCCGCAAGAAGTAGAAAAAACAGAGACAATCAATGACCAATCAGAATCCTCAAGCACAGCCGCATGAGGATACTGGTATCCTCATGTTTGCCTACAACAATGAGCAAATAGACTACATCCGTTTGGCTTTATTGGCAGCATTAAGTGCAAAGAAACACATGATGAATAACCAGGTGGCATTGATGACCGATAAAGGCACGCTGGATTGGATGCAACAGAGTTTGCCAAGAGATCTTGTTCTGCGGGCATTTGATCACATCATTGTGGAAGATGTTGCACACGAAAAGAATATTCGTACACACTACGATAGTCCTTGGAATCAATTCCAGGCTCAGTTCTCTAACACCAACAAGCATTCAGTATTCCACAAAACTCCTTTCAAGCGAAGCCTGCTGATAGATGTAGACTACATCATTGGTAACAACAATCTCGACCATATTTTTGGCACTGATTCCAGCGTTGCGATGTTTGGCGAAGCAATGGACTTGCGCGGCCTTCCTCCTCACCATTATGAACAGCACCTACATCCTCTTGGCATCAAGATGTGGTGGAGTACAGCAGTATACTGGCAGCAAGATGAACATGCACAGCTATTCTTTGATCTGTGGGAACATGTTAAAGAGAACTATGAATTCTACAAGTTCACCTACAAGTTTCCGGGAGCCTTATTCCGCACCGACTATGCTGTAAGTATTGCTTGCCATCTGCTTGCAGGACAAACAGGCGAAGAGTGGGCATCTCGTATTTCCAACCAGCCAATGCGTTACATGGATGGTAAAGATGATCTTGCCGCCGCAGACAAAAATGGTTGGTTGTTTCTAAGCAACGATCGTCATGAGAACTGGAAAAATCTTGCAGTCAGGATACAGGATGAAAACGTACACTTCATGAACAAACGAGGACTGTTGCGACATTGGGAAAAGGCCATGGAGGCAGTATGCTAAACATTGCGTTTGTCATCAATGGAGAAAACATCAAAGATCGATATCGTGCAGTTGAAGCCAACACGCGACTGCTGAGACTGCTGAATAAAGATTGCACAATCAATCTAGTGCTGAGTGGTTCAGCAAAAGACCTTGGCGTTAACATAAAACTATTTGATCACATATATGAAGCAAGAGAAGAAAATGACAATGCTGTCAGCTTCCTGGCTAAAACGCTGCCTTTGATACAGGGAGATAGCATACTGTACCTTGATGAAAATCTTTTTTCATTTACTCCAATACATAATGCTGTTACACGTAATTTGACATCTGGAGTATACATCTCTAAGAGTGTGTTAGACTTTAGAGAGCACAATGTGGATACGGCATTGACATGGAATGCGCAAAAGTCAATGTCCAAGCATGGCTGGCCCATTATCAGTACCAAGTGCCTGTTCCTTAACAAGGACGACATGTCTAGATCATTTTTCAAAGCCCTTGAAGAATACTCACTTGCTTGGCAAAGCATTGGTAGAGAAATAAGCGACGGTGCAATGAAAGAACTGACACTAGACAATGTCATTAGCTTTGTATGCCAAACAAACGACGATGAATGTTCTAAAACAGACATACTCAACTATCGCAATTTTAGCAGAAGAGATTTTGCTCGAGACAGCAACTGGGTCAGCAAAGATTGGTACAACTGGCTTGATATCTGGTGGGTTACCAAAGATACTCCGCACATACGAGTAGAAAATTTTAGACAGCAAGGACTAGTTTATTTGAGTGGTGACTATATAGCAAAGGTTGAAGCATGGCTAGAAAAAATAAGCCTGTGACCGACGATGTAGATATTTCTTTTTTGTTTCGCCCTAGGAATGCTGTGGAAAAATTTAGCATATGGTATGATAGTGTCACAGGAAAAATAACAGGCATTGCACCAAATTCTCACAGCGACGAAGGAAACTTCATTGTATCGGAATCAGATGTGTGTATCGAACTGCTCAGCGGCGATGTTGCAATCAAAGAATATCTGATAGGGTATGACCCGGAGCAAGAAGTAAAAAGATTGATGCATATCACCGAATGGGGGAACCTATTGGGCGAAACGCATGAGCTACAGTTTATTGATTATGTGGCAGAACATGATATCTCCAGCCAGTTTGCACTCAGCTTCTATAAGAATCAAAAGAAATGCGAATTGATTGTAAACCACGATGCATTTATCAACATGTTTAGAAAAGGCAATGAAGATCAGATTGCCCACAGCCAGCGCCAGGCAATCAAGTTCTTTATTAGAGATAAGAACACTGGATATCTGTTGGCCAAACACTCATTTGAATTTGACATTACCAATGATGAGTTGATGGAAGAAAAAGCAGACTGGCTGGCCGAGTGCAATCTTGACGATATCGAAGTCATTAGCCATAAGAATTTCTGTACCTACTCGTGGACTTGGCAAGAAAATCAAATTGAACGAGTGGTACGTGTCAATCGCACAAGAGTGATCCCTGCATCTCGGTCAGAAGACTATGCGCATCTTAACTTCCGCATGCACGGTGAGCATCTGATATGTGATAGCACAATAAATGATCCAGCAAACTACAACATCCAATCAAACATTAAAATTTGGATCACACAGCGTGAGCACCCAGATGCATTGATTGGCAATATCAACATACCAATTGATATGATTTCAAGCAAAAAGTCATTCAGAATTGACACAGGACATCTTAAAGGATTAGACTTTGATAATCTTGACTTTTTGACAAGTAACCAGTATATTAAGATATACATGAAGGACTCTGAGTATGTTAACTCCAATTAATGAATTTGACATCGTGTTTATCAGCTACGATGAACCCAATGCTGATGCAAATTTTGCCGATCTCTTGACCAAGGCTCCATGGGCCAAACGCAGTCATGGAGTCAAGGGGAGCGATGCTTGTCACAAAGCCGCTGCCGCACTCAGTGACACTGAACGATTCATCACCATAGATGCAGACAATGTGGTATGGGACGACTTCTTCAACATTGAACTGGACATGAGCAAAGTTGGACCCACTGATGTAATCAGCTGGGCAGGCAAGAATGCAGTCAATGGGCTCATATATGGCAATGGCGGTATCAAACTCTGGCCTAAGAGTGTGGTGATGAGCATGAAAACACACGAAGCCGCCGAAGCTGCCAGCGCACAAGTAGACTTCTGTTGGGATATACACTACCACCAGATGAACAATGTGTACTGCTGGACATACAACAATGGCAGCGCATATCAAGCCTTCCGTGCCGGATTCAGAGAAGGAGTCAAGATGTGTCTAGCTGGCGGCATACCTGTCAGCGTAGGCGAACTGCGACAGCGTGTGCATCCCAAGAATCTGCGTAGACTTTTGGTCTGGCAGAGTGTTGGTGCTGATGCCGAAAACGGTCTATGGGCCATGTATGGAGCACGGCTTGGTACCATGCGTACATTGTTTGATAAGACATTCAACTACGTTGATGTGCGTGACTTTGAATGGCACGATGAACATTGGTTCAATACAGTTCAACCTGATTTTGCAGGTGGCAAAGAAATCTGCAAAGCCACAGGTTGGCAATGGAATATTGAAACACTAAAGAATGATATTAAATTTCTTGGCACAGAGCTACGCACCAAAGCAAACTTGTCAATTGCCGAGCTTGATGAGAATGGTTCAAGATTCTTCAAAGAAAGCTACATCAATCCCAACAGACTAGGACCAATGATTAAAGAAGATCAAGTCATACAAGGTGTGGATGGCTTCTGATGTATGATATATTCTTTATCAGTTATGACGAACCAGATGCAGAAGTCAATTGGCAACGCCTGTTGAAATTTGCACCTGGTGCAAGAAGGATACACGGGGTCAAAGGCATACTACAGGCACATCAGGCGGCAGCACAACAAAGCTCTACCAGCTCTTTCTTTGTAGTGGATGGCGATGCATGGATACACGATGATTGGAACTTTACTGCTGAATGGTTTGATACTATCTATCTGCCATACCCATACAACAATAAAGAAATATCTGATTGTGTATTTGTTTGGAGCAGTATCAATCCCTACAACGGACTAAAATACGGTAACGGCGGACTCAAGCTGTTGCCCAAGCAGTTGACTCTGGATCATGTAGGCTCTGTGGATGTAACCACTGGTATCTCTTCTTGCATTATGCCACTTGATTGGGTAGCATGCGAAAACAGATTTGCTGCCAGTAACTGGACTGCCTGGCGAGGCGCTTTTAGAGAATGTGCAAAACTATCACATGGTAGTGTCACCGTGTCTGAAGAAAAACTAAACATCTGGACCACAACTGCTACCGGTGAATATAGTAGGGCAATACTTGCTGGAGCCAACGCAGGAAAAGAATACGGACTGAGCAACAGTACAATTGAAATGATCAATGATTACGCCTGGTTGAAAGAACGATATGAACAAACATTTCAGCAATGAAAGCATACTGTGGATTGCTGATACACTTAGGCAATTTCCAGATAAGACACAGCGCATACTAGATTGCTTCTGGCGAGGTCAGATTGAAAGCAAAGCATGGCTTGTTGATCAACTCAATGACGTGATCCTTAAAGGATCTGAATCACAAGTGATACACATCTTCGGCGGATGGTACGGGTCACTGTCTGTGATGCTATTTGATTCTGCCGCATTTCCTATCAAGTTCATACGTAGCATTGACATTGATCCTGAATGTGAGCCTGTAGCAGATCATATGAACAAAGCAAATGAAATGAATCAATGGAGATTCAAAGCATTTACTTCAAGCATGGATGAATGGCATTACGATCATGCGCCCACTGTGGTAATCAATACCAGCTGTGAACATGTTGATCAGGATACATACGATAGATGGTTCGATCGTATTCCAGCAGGAACTACAGTTGTGTTACAAGGCAACGATTTCTTCTCGTGCAAGGAACACATTAGATGTAGCAAAGATTTACAAGAGTTTGAACAACAGTCCGGACTCGGCAACATAGTGTATTCAGGCGCTTATAAAACAGATGCAGGCAGCGGCTACACTCGATTCATGTTGATAGGAACAAAGTAATGCGAAAAATATTGATATTAGGACACAACGGCGCACTAGGTAAAGCTATATCTGAAAAAATGAAAGCAGATGGCCATCAGGTTTCTGGGCTCAGTCGATCAGACGGAAATTTTGACATGGAGCAGGCTACTGCCAGAGAACGTGTGGTAAATGCGCTAGACCAGTATAACACAGTAATGATTGTGGCAAATGCCGGATTTGCCAACGTGGAAATGTTATATCGAATTTGGTCAAAATGGCGAGGCAGGAAAGATAAAACTATAGTGGTACTAGGAAGCCATATCACTGAAATGTACAGAAACTTTTCTAATCTATATCAAATACATAAAATTGCATTGGATGCAGGAGTCAAGCAGTTGCAAGCAAGCTCGCCTTATCCTAATATTGTGTTGTTGCGACCAGGCTGGGTAGAAGGAACTGAAATGGGTGCAAATGTTGAAGCTGCCAAAATGTCTCCGGCTAGTGTTGCTGAAGTAATAGCCTGGACATTAGATGAAAATGACAATAGAGATTTTAGGATAACCAATGTCTTATTTGAGCCTAAAAAATGAAGAGATATTCCTGTTCCGTAAGTTGGAACAGACTGTAGACCTTACAAGGCTTCGTGCCGAAACATGGAGCCTGCTGACCGATGTTCCGTTTGATGATCGCAACCAGGTATGCTTACAAACAGGCGGAATAGATGATTGGTATGAAGGAACAGGTGCAATACCTGGAGGCGAAGACCTTTCAAAATTTGATGAGATGCATCCAAAGTTGAAAGGTACCTGGTGGGAATCATTTATAAGGAACTTACCATACAAAGTAAGCAGGACTCGTATTGCCCGACTAACTCCACGTAAATGCTACAGCGTACATCAAGACTTTCATCGTACACTACACATCGTAATACACACCAATCCAAAATCATATTTCCTTTTCGTCAATGAACAGCGACTAATACACATGGAAGCTGACGGGCATATTTGGTATGCAGATACCAAAAGATTGCATACAGCATTCAATGGTGGTGATGATAGCCGATTACATCTAATGATGCGGGTGGATGACTAGGCAATTATATACCAACATAAATAGCAGTATGAAAATAGTTACTACGTCAAGTGATACCATTGATCCTGCCTTGTACAATTTGCTGGTTCGATTCGTACAGCAAATCATCCTTGATAACCCAAAAATTCCGGCAAGCAAGAACATGGGACTTGATTCAGAATCAGGCTTGCTGTGGAACATTGAAAACAAGAAACGCTGGACTGCTGATAAAGGTGAAATTGCTATACTGATAAATGATCAGGAAGAAGTGGTAGGTGTCAGTTGTGTAGAGAAAACCGAACAAGCATTGCTGTCAATTGGCGGTATACGCACATGGGTGCTGAAACCCTACAGAGGTAAGAATGTAGTATCTAACATGCTGTTAGGATCTAATCTTGAGTGGTCAACACAAAACGATATGGCTGGCATGATGTTAACATTCAATGACTACAACAAGTGGATCTATGATGGTATCAAGCGCAAGGTTTCTGGTAGCGCACCAGGACTTGATAAAATCTGGAGCAACTGGTGGGATGACTGTGTTGTTATCGCTCGTCCGATAAAAGTTCGATTTGTTAACCAGTGGTGCGTGATCAAACCAACAGGAAGACATTCTGTTGATATACTAAAATCATTGACGGAGGGTCTTGATGCTATCTCCGAATAACCTTTACGATAAATTTGAATTCACTGAAAACAATCATATCAAGTATTGGTATGATAACGATCCTTTGAAAATATTCAGAGACGACGACTGGCAACAAACAGTTAGCACAGTTGGACATAGTGTACGTCCTAGATTGACATTCCGCGGTGAGCTCATACGCACAACAAAGATAATTTCACGCAAACACAAAGAACCAATAGCAGTATTTTTCAGCGGCGGCCTTGACAGCGAAATCGCATTGCAGGCCTGGATGGAAAGCCGTGCTCCTTTTAGACCAGTCATTGTGAAATTCAAAGACGATCTAAACAACGCAGACGTGGATCAAGCAACTGGCTTTTGTGAGGCTGCTGGCTTGACACCGACTTACTTGGACTTTGATCCGGTGGCATTTTACGAAAGCGGAGACTGGCAGCGTATATGCAAAGAATATCAGAGCTATACATTTTATCAGCAAGTGCTATGCAAGGTTGCTGAAAACTTTGCTGAACCAATGATCACTATTGATGAAGTAGAAATAGAAAAAACACCAGACATGGATCACTTGTTGAAAACAGGCGAGCATCGTATGCATTGGGTATTCTTGAAGAAAGAAGATCAGGACGGTGTATGGCGTAGGTTTGTTGCCAAGACTGGTATACCAGCGTACAACAACTTTTATACATATAACCCAGAGACCATGCTGGCTTTCCTTGAAGGCTATGTGGTCAACAGATTGATAACTGATCAGATGCCAGGCAAGATGGGATGGACATCTAGCAAGAATGAAATTTACGGTTCATTGACTCGATATCCGTTTAAGCCAAGACCCAAGCGCACTGGAGTAGAAAAGTTATTCCACATATGGACAGATGTAGAACATCAATGCGCCAATCTATTATTTGCGACTGAACCCAGGATATACGAGTTTGGTGCACATGAATTGATAAAGAACATGAAACAAGGCAAGGTGAGCGTATGCAAGACAATATGAAATGGCTAGATATGTCTAGCCTAGATGACATCAAAGCACTGGCACAGGCAACCTATGCCAATCCCAAAGACACTTACCCTGTAGCACTACAGCCAGATTCTCGTATGTTTGAATTGTTCTTGGTTCCAGAAAACATTGGTGGACATGAGTGGCGTAAAACGCTGGGCGTATACGACAGCGAAGGCAATCTTGTGATGGTAGCTGGTATCCGACGCATGCAATATCAACCTGTATGGTTATTGAGCTTTGTGCTCAGTAATCAAAAGAACATGGCAATGGTACGTAATTTCCGCGACATGATCATGGCATTGTGCGACTATCACGAAAGCATTGGCATAAATGAATGGTATGTGTCAAGCCCTGGTGGTAGAGAAGAAAGCTACCGTAAAATTATGCGTTTCTTGCGTGAGAGATATATAACATGGGTAGAGTGTACTATTCCGGCTGGAACTCGTAGTCCGTGGCCAGTTTATCATAGTATGCTAGGTTATGCAATACACAATTTTGACGTAAATCTGCGGAGGTATGTAAAACGTAGAGAACGCATGGAGCCAGACGAAAAATGACAAAACTAAAACAATTCTTAGACGATAACATCGCAACATATCGTGCAACAAAACAAGTGCCTTATGTTTTTGCAGTCTTGATACCATTTCATATTTTAGCAGTATATGGATTGTATCTTGGATATCAAAGCTGGGACTGGATGTATGCCGCCTGGTTTGTGGCCGGTTGGGTGATATTTGGCGGACTTGGTGCATGTGTTGGACTACATAGATGGGTCAGCCATAAGTCAATTGAAGTGCGTCCTTTTATGCGACCAATAATGCATTGGATAATGGTATGCAGTTGCCAAGGCAGTGCTATTTGGTGGGCCGCTCTGCATAGAGGATATCATCATGCGCATGCTGACAATCCCGAAAGAGACATACATACTCCTAAGGATGGATTCTGGCATGCCTATATGGGCTGGATGTTGAAAGTAAAACACGATACTATCAATTTGAAGTATGGTATAGAATATCTCAAAGACAAGAGCATGGTGTGGCATCACAAGCATTATAATTATGTACTATGGGGAACATTGGCAGTGATGATGGCGATTGATCCTATGTTTGCATTTTGGTTTTTTGTGATACCAACAATGTTTTCTCTACACAGTGACAGCGTGGTAAATTCTGTGTGTCATTTTCCGGGTGCAGGTTATCGCTACTACAACACAAAAGATCAGAGTGTGAATGTGCCATTGGTTGGCTGGTTGGCCTGGGGACAAGGATGGCACAACAATCATCACAAGAGTCCAAGGCATTTTGACTTTGGTACTACTGTGAGTGGCAAGTGGTGGGAGTTTGATCCTTGCTTGTTGTTGGTACCATTTGTATCACCCTGGCGCGAAACCAAGCGTCTCTGGAGTCAATGGTACAGAGCCTGGCGACACAATGAGAATGCGACTCCTGTGGAGATCGTGTAATGGGTTGGCTTTGCGTTGCTGCCAATATTGAGAATGAAGTAGTATATGCATGTGAAGACATGGAAGAGTTGCAATGGCTGACTGAACCATACTTCAATGTCATACCAAAAATATTTGCTCTCAAAGATGAAGAAATAGAATGGCTACGTGCGGGGCAGTTTGACTTCCGTATTCGTTACAACGGCCATCGCGCAGTATACCTAGAAAAAGTTGAACGCAAAGACGATACACGACAACTAAGCAAGTTGATCATGTACAAGCACAAGTTATTCAATCTATTTAGAGGAAGGATAGAACATGGATGGCACAAGGCCAAAAGCCTGATGCCAGAACTTGATTTGGTATACGAACGCAAGTACAAAGAAGCACTTGACATACTGGAAAATAAAGACGACTCCGTATACTACTATGATGGATTGGTTGCAGACTATGCCCTTGAAACAGGAATGAAGATGGAGCATGCTGCCAGATTGATAAAAGTCAAACATGAAAATGCAATGACACATGTGCGCAAGTTGGAAAGATTAAGGATTAGACATATGACCGCTATCAAGCGAGCAAAGGCTTTAGAGGAATTGGAAAAGGTCCACGGTGCTATCGACAAAGACCTCTTTACCAATATGTTACTATGACCCAGAAACTTGTTTATTACACACCACAGGCATTGTTCAGCATACCTGAGATCAAGCAGAAATATGCCAAGGAAGCCGCTTTCTGTAGCATGTTCAATGGATCAATTAGCTTGATAGATCGTACAGGGGCAATTGATATACCTCCTGTTGACTGTCTTGTGCTGGATCATATTCCAGAAAAAGCAAAGCCACGTAGCTTCAGAGAAATATGCGAAGATAGATGGCAAGGGATTGTAGATCAAATTGATGCAGGTAAGGATATTGTTATCTTCTATTCAGGCGGCATTGATTCTACGCTTATCGTATGCCTTGCGCTGATGCACCCAGACTGGAACAAGCATGCAGAGCACATACACTTGGCATTCAACGAAGATTCCGTGAGAGAAAATCCTACGTTCTTTGAAAAGTATATCATACCTGGATTTGCTGATCGATTGATCAATGCAAGCGAATTCCATACACTGATACAGGATGATCGTTATGTATGTGTCACAGGCGAATTTGCTGACAACATCTTTGGTAGCTTGACACTCAAGAGCTATATGGATCACACTGGAGACTTTTCAGTGATACATGGTAACTTTGAAACACAAGGGTTGCCTTGGCTGTTGGCAAAAGTCAAAGACCATACACAGGTCGTGAATTGCCATGAGATGATCAAAGTTTTGCTTGAGCAGGCACCAAGGAAGATGTTATCAAATCATGACTGCTTCTGGTGGTTGAATTTTGCTACCAAATGGCAAGCAGTTAAGTTCCGCCTAGTAAGCCATGCTCCTACTCCGGAGTTGGTCAATGCCATGGCTCAACGTGTGTTGCATTTCTTTGAAACCAAAGAATTCCAGCTATGGGCATTGTATACGGATGAGGACAAGGTGTTGACCGACTGGTACAGCTACAAGCTACCAGCTAAGAAATTGATCTTGGAATGTAACGGAGACTTTGAATACTTCAAGTATAAGACCAAGTATCCTTCAATACCTAGCCTTACACGTTATGCCAACATGCACGACTTCATCTACTTGGATGAAACTACAGGAATCTTTACAGCTTCAAAGAGCTTCCTGGCATTGGGGTCGTGATCAATATTCATACGCCACATTAGCCGTTCCTGACCATCGTCGAGCTCACATGCAGTTCGACGATGCACAAAGGGAAAGTTATCGTATATAACTAAATCTGTTTCGTCCCAATGATGCTCATATGTGCAATCAGGCTGCTTTGACATCTCTTCCAGCATCTCAGCAACAATACCTGTGCCACGTTGCTGACCGCCTACTTTGGTATCAACAATCCATCCTTCGTTTTGTGTTTCGTCTACGTAGTAATTGACACGTGGACAATATTCACCAGTAACTGGATGCCGAGTCATACTGGGAAATTCTTGCAGATCTTTGCCAGGCTCATACCAGCTCTGTTGAACAATACGAGTCATTCCCCAACGACGTTTAAGATCGTCAGATACACCCTTGAATGCCTTGGGCGTATTCATCCAGATAGTAAAACCAGCTTCGGGATTGGGACAAGTACGCATGTAGATTGCTCTATGCGGGAAAGCATAGCTAACAGCATTGGGAATATCAGCATGCCATGGCATTTCTCTATCACCAAGTCTTGAGCTAATTTTATTGCTAATAGCACTCATATATTCTGTTCGGCCATCTTCGGGCATGATAAGTGGCATGGACTTTTCTTTACTATACTTGTATTGATCTTCTTTCCATGGTATACCAAACCGCCTAGAAAGTCTCCAGAATTGGAAAGGAGTAAGTTTTATTTTTTTGAACACAAGTATCTTGCGTTGGTACAGCATCTTGGCCAAGCTACCGGGCATGATGTTGTCTAACCAATCATGTGGGCCTTCAAATATAGAACCCCAGTCATCAAATATATCTGATGCTCTAGTTCTAGGATCAATTTTATCAGACATTATAAAAGTCCTCCAGACCTGTTTTCTTCAAGAACGCCGGCGAAAATACACCGTCGACTCTCATACTCCAGCCAGTATATTGGCATGGATCGCTACCATGCCAATTGGCATTGTCAAATAATGCAACACGGCTAGTGACATTGTGTTGCACTTTCTCATCATCGTCCCATACCCAAAAATTCTTACGTCCGTCTAGGCTCAACCAAATGAATTGATCTTTACGACTTACACCGTCTGGATAATCACGATGCCTGATGCTTGATACACCGGGCTCGTTTACAAAGAAAACAACACGCCCATATTCACTGAATATGTTCTGTTCTTCTAACCAAACTTTCAGGAAGTTGAAAAATTTGAAAGCAGGAGTGTTGACACAATGCGCTGCCTTGTGTTTGTTAAAGTAATCTCCGCCTCTTACTGTGCGTAGATGTATCGCTTCGTTTAGAGCCACAACATCGTACATATACTTGCAGAACAACTGTATCTTAGGAGCAGACCCGAGTAGCTTCAGCATATTATGATGCTCGTAATTTTCATCATTGATCAGCTTCTTTGCAAAGTCGCCTAGTTCAACCAATGATTGATCATACAGATTATCTTGTGCTCCTACTATACTTGGATATCTAAAAGGATGACTAGCGGCTAATGCAGCCGCTATCTTATGCTTTTGCAAAGATAATGCTTCTATATCAATGTATGGTTCTAGATCAAACCAAGGCTGTCCTTTGATGTTGTGCATGTCAGTCTTTCTTTATTAACCGATCAATGGCAGCTGCCAGCTGTTCAATAGTCTTGACAACTTCAAGTCCATCGTCTGTAAGCTCGACACCAAACTCTTCTTCAACTGCCATGACCATTTCAATTGAATCAAGACTATCAAGGCCTAGGTCTTCAACAAAGTTTGAATTGGGCCAAACATCCTTGACATCAATCTTGCAGTATCCTGCAACAACTTTCTGTATTCTTTCTAGTGTATCGTTCATAGTGCGTCCCATATTACATGTATCCTATCTGTTTTGCCTCGGTTCCAAAATGAGTGTGGCAAGCCATTCTCTAACCACCACACAGTCCCTGCAGGCATGAAGCATTCTTCTCCGTCAACTTCACAGGCAGCGTCGGGATTGGTATGCAATACCAAATGATAACGTCCGTACTTGCTGAAGTAGTCGCCTTCATCAGTATGACGTGCTACTTCGCATTCGGCTAGTAGTTTGCTAAGAAATATACGACCAACATCTTTACATCCAAGATGTTTTGATATACCCATGACACGATCGTAAATTGCAGTGAGTGCTTTCATGCCTAGTAGCATTTTATTATCAAACACTTCTAATATATCATTTGCTTTGCGTGTGTCGTATCCGGCAGGCGCCATAATATAACGTAGATGGATATTTTCAGTATGACGCAATGCCGCTGTCATGCGCTGTCTACTTTGATTTTGTGCCCAGGCCATCTTGGCTTGATTGCTATCGCCAACTAACCATTCAGTTGCCAATGGCATTCCTTGATCAGTCATCAAGAGCTTGAAATTTTTGTAAGTTGTTTCGCTCATCAGCTGTTCCCCTTTATCAATTCTGGATGATACATTTCAATTAGACTCTCAAGTTCGCCAGCAAACATACCTGCTGGGTCTTTGCTAATTTCAATTTCAAATATATGATCGTACATCGCGAGGTCTAATTCTTTTGATAAAGAATCAACAGCTTCTTTTTCGGCTTTGAACCTATCTGTATTTTTTAGATATGCTAACTTTAACATGTCTGTGGATGTCCAACAGCGCCACTGATAGCATGCCGAATCTGTTACAGTTTCCCAATGTCCTAGATACCCTGTTGAATTGGCGCAACCCCAGGTTAGGCTAGAGTAGCTAAGTATCCATGTACGAATTGATGATGATGCGTTTCCAAACCATACGTCAGTTTTGGAATCGTTGATGGAAGGAAATTTTCCATTCCATTTGCGTAATAGCATCATCATTTGCTGTACCTCATTATACTAGTATTTATCGTAGGAGTTGCGACGCATGGAATTGATTGAGATGATTGAATATCCGTTAGTTTTCCTGTTATGGACATTTTGTTTGTACTGGATACATCGCGCTGGACATCGTATTCCTTTTGTTAACAAGTTCCATCAGGACCATCATTTGTATATCAATAGGCACGGTGGAACCACATGGCATTGGAACAACCTGTTGCTCTACAACGACACTTGGAAAAGCACCGTGGACTTATGGATCACAGAAGTCATACCAACACTTATATTCTCAGCAGTAACAGGACATTGGTGGGTTAGTATCTTCTATTATTTTTGGGCGGCCTTGTTACAAGAAGTAATCGAACATAATCCTAAATTTGATTGGTACCCATGGCTAACAAGTGGCAAGTGGCACTTGGTGCATCACAGACATCAACGTAAAAATTACGGACTGTTTATTCCACTATGGGATAAACTCTTTAACACATACAAACCTCATAACGGATAAACATGAGACACCTTATTCCCAACGCTTTTACAAGCACCCGTGCAAATGATAATGCGGCAATTGACATGAAGTGGCAGCGTCCAATCATCTTCGTTGAAGCACCAGGTACAACTTCATATGACATATTTTTATATTGGCATCGCCGTTCAATGCGAGATCCAAACTATGCAGGATTTTTAGACTTGCTGTTAAATGTTAGAGGAGTCAATGACATTGGATGGACTGGAGGGTATACTAGCCCAGGAGACGTTGTTACATACGAGGAACCGTATCTAGTTGAAGGAGATGTATCAGTTAAAACACCAACTGATACCATTGAAACAGCATTTGATAAACGTATTGCTTTTGCTAATACACTTTTTATCAATAGTCGTTCAACTTTTATACGCTACTATACAGAACCGGTACATCCAGATTTACAAGAAAAACAAAACGCAGTTGAGAATCAATTTCTCAGTACTGCAAGAGTGGTGTTTATTGAAAAGAGTTTTGATCCAATATTCCAGTTGGTACGAATGGCTCGGCAGACTCTTCCAAATGATGCCGAGTTTGAGATCACACAATCTCAGCTTGATTGGTATGTTGCATCTACAATACGATATCGTATGCTTAAAGAGAAGTGGCGAAAGAAAGCTGCCATACTAGGTGTTGAATGGTACCAAAAAGGAAAGATGGAACTTAACTGGCCGGATAAGGTCACAGTACAGTTGAACGTGCCAATTGATCAATGGTGTCGTGCTTCTTCTTTTCCTAAGCGAACGTACAAATCTCCCACAAACTTCAAAGAAGCAGATGCTTATCTTAAAGAGATGCTGAAGAACTAAAAACTTTAGCAGCCTCTGCCAACGACATAATCGGTGAAAACCTTAAGCTGAAAATAAGTCTAGTAGTATTGTTGTTGTTGACAACAGCATGCCACTCGCTTGTGCTAACCAGCATAGGACGATCTAGGCAAACAGTGGCAACAGGGTCAAGGTCTTCTAGATTTGCCATTGGCACACGCACATTGCCATAAGGACTATGCTTCTCACCTTCAAGCCTGGTGATCTTTCCAGGCTTGACTCGATACCAAGACATGTAGCTGCCGACGTCGCATGTGAGAGGAATGTTCAACGCCCATGGATGCGAAACAAATCCATTCTTAATTACCTCTGGATCACTACTAGGATCTTTATGTGGATTCATGCAACTGTTTGGGCCAGTTACTCCAAAGAACGCAGAAGCTGGTTTCAATCCTCTACCGACTACCCACGGCTCGTTGTTAAATACTGACAGATCACTGCGTTCAACACTGACAGTATTTTTTTGTGGCTTCTTAAGATGTTCAGCTTGATACTTGTCTTTCCATAGACTGTATATCTTATTAAGATCGATATCAAGATGTGCTACAGGAAAATTATACATAGTGTTATTTAACCGTGATTGTAAACTACAGGAGCATGCATGTATCTAGTTAAGAAAACATTTCGTAAGAACAAAGACGCACAGTTTTTTGAAGATGGCGCATTTGAAGCATATCAACAAAAGATGTATCGTACAAAATGGTCATATGAACACAAGATAGTAGACTCTGATACATTACGCCATATCCATGTTTGGCCAAACGAAGACATATATCAACGCTGGGCAAACGATCCAACAGTATTACTTTTTGTATCTGATCTTGAAACGTATAACAAGGAAAATTCTATTTCCTGTAACGAAATCCACGCTAAGGTTTGATACGTCTATTAGGGTTAACAAACGTACCATGGGCCTTGGCAGCAACAGTACCCATGGTACCCCACTTGGCAAGATCCTGCTGATACGCTATAGATTCTAACTGTATCAATTGCCTTGATCCAGCAGCCAGTGTGACATGGCACATTAACCATCTATTGGCACGTACAGGATGAAGGAATTGTGTGCTCAGTTGTACAGTATGCGCAAACTTGCCTTCAGTCATGTTATAACAGAACGCACCCATACAATGGTCCAGGAATGTCATTGTGGCACCACCATGTAGAACCTTGGCAGCATTCAAGTGCATTGGTTCTACATACCACGCGAAGCTGGCCTCCATGTCGTTGTCCCACCGGAACCATACATCCATAGTATGCGAGATGTAGTCGTTCCAGTCTTTGCGACGTTGGCTGTATCCTTGTTGTTTAAGGACTTCCGAGCCCGAACTTAGTACGGAACTCGTCGAGTTCTCGTTGACTAATTCCGTGTTGTGCTCTGATAGCTTTGTCATTTCTCATTCCTGATTCGTAATCCATCCATTTGTCTTTGTTGATAAATGCACGTAGCATTTCAGCTTCCTGGCGACTAAGGTACATACCATCCTGTTGATAGTCTTCCCAAGCTTCGCATGCGATAGGAAACAACGGCTTGGCCAGCTCATACATGGCATTGGCAAAGTCCTGGATCTCTTGCTGTGCATGACTGTCTGCACGTAGGCGAATCATATGCAGGAAGTTCTTTAGATTGGCCTTCCAGTAGATGATTGTGTAGTTGTTTAGTGGTAGCGTGATACGTGCAAGTTCTCTGCTGAGTTCATCTTCAAGTTGATCTTGATATGCATCGTATGAAATCTTGTTCACATGTTCCATGCGAGCAAGCACACGTACCTTGGTACCAACATCCATTTCACCATCGCGCCCTTGCCGATTGGTCTGGCTTTGTGGCGCAAGGTATTCAGAATCGGGCACATAAAACTCATCACTCATTTCGCTGTAGCGACCAGAGTATTCGTTGATGCTGGCAGTACGATGACGTACCAGCTGTCGCATGATAAAGATTGGCATCTTGATCATGAACTTGACTTCGCACATTTCAAACGGTGTGGTATGTTGATGACGCATTAGATAGCGTATTAGATTGCGATCATCATTGATTGTTTTTGTGCCTTGCCCGTAGCTGATGCGAGCGGCTTCGGCAATATCAGCGTCACTGCCCATATGATCCACTAGCACAACGAATCCGTTGTCGTGTACTTTACGTGCATTGTTGCCCTGGACATCTTCCCAAGTCAGCCATTTTGATTTTTCTTCTGCCACGAGTTGCTCCTAATATGATATCTTATTATAAGACATCACGTGTGTATATGCAAGAATATTTTTGCTCAATCATCAGAAAAATGTTTACCCAATAAGGTGCGAACATGTTTATGAACAGCATGCTTCAGTTTCTCAGTATCCATTTTAACATCAATGTTCTTGACTCGACTTACCAATTGGTCCAGTCCGCTGACATTGAATAGCTCGCTGGTGTTTTTAATTCCTTTGAGTTCTTCTTGTTTGATGACCAACATCTCGCCACCGTCAAGATAGATGGTAACCTGCTCGATGTAATCAATAGGAACATCATCCCAGACCACATCGCCTAGCAATTCTTCGAAACTTCGATCTTTCTTTTTTATAGCCACCGATCAGTCCTTTATTGGGTATCATTATCTGTTAGTTGGCCACGGTTGCACATGTTTTTTTCGTGCTCCAGCGCCGCCACAATAACTGCCGCTGCCTTTATCATGGAGTCGCGCCACTGAGAACTATCCGGAGATCTACCCTTGTTGGACACTTCTGCATTGAGATAGGAAGAAGCGATCGCTGACCAATCATTCGGACCATGTTTCAGGTCGTACTCAGATCCCCAGAGGTCCTTCTGCCTATTTCTTTCTGTAGCAATCGATTCTAAGACGTTTTCAGTTGTCATGCTTCAACAGCGGTCTTGGCATCGGCGCCCTTACGAGGACGACCTGGTCGTGATGGATCCAACGAATCTGCTTCTTCTCTCAGCTTCTTGGCTTCGAATTCAAACTGCAACGCCTGACGACGCATACCTTCAGCAATGGTCTTGTCATCCAGTGTACCTGGTGCAGATCGTTGTGTCAATGGTGGCACGTCAGCTTCACCGCTGATATCACCGCTGGTGGTCTTTTGTGGAATCATCTGCTTCAACTGTGCATTAAGATCAGTGAGTGAGATGGTAACATTTGGCAAAGGCGTCATTGTGATTTCAGTTACAGGAACCTTGGATAGCACACCACGCTTGTGTAGGTCTTCTAGCACCTGGCCACCATTGATGAAAGAAGTACGTGAAGCGACCTTGTAGAAATCCATATCGGACTGACCTTGGTTTTCTACGATGTGCATCAGTTCATCTGACAATTCTGGTTTCAAGTCTTGTGTAAACACCACCAAGGCCTGATCTGGTGCATCTGGCAGTTCTCTGAATACCACTACCAGTTTCTTGTTATTGGCTGATTTGCCAATATGCTTGATAAATGCACTCATTTTTATTCACCTTCCTTGGGCGCATCAGCAGGCGCTGCCGCGGCTTCTTCTTCTTCCTTCTTGGCTTGCTCTTGTGCAGCCTTAACAAACGCAGTGATCTTCTCAAACAACTCGCCCACTGCCTTTAGTTCGTTTGCACGGAATGCACCGCGCTGTGTTGCAAGATCAATTACATTGGCCATTGTGGCCAGATCGTTAATATTCAAGTTCATGATTTGTCTCCTTCTGACGGTTGGTTAGTTAACCATGCATTTATTTAATGGTATGTGTCAAAAGCCAGGTCTAGGGTTTTTGAAAAGAATAGCGGCTCCGAAGAGCCGCTATTTGAAGACTTAGACGGAGCAACTCTAAGTCTTACGCTTCGTAGTGGGTAGTGACACCAAACGGAGCTTTCTTGTTGGAATTGCTATGCACGATCCACAGCGTATCGCAGTAGTCAGCATCGCCCCAGCTACCCCAGGGTTCGCCATCTGTGAACACTACCAATTGATTTGGCGTTACGTCTTCGTTCTTCAAGTGACTAAAGATCACTTCAAAGTCAGTACCGCCACCACCACGTACTTCGTAAGTACGGATGTCACTGTTAGAATCACTCGAGAAGATCTCTTCACCATACACATGAGTGTCAAATTGGAAGACACGCACAATGTAAGAATCAAACTGATCCATGATGCCAGCAATCTCACCTAAAAAGTCTTTGAGCATGCTCTCGCTAATGGATCCAGAAGTATCAATAGCAATAGCAATGTTCACTTCGTCGCCGGGTAACATGCCAGGCAGTACAGCACCAATATGCCATCCCTTGCGATTAGGACGCATGAACGAGTAGTCGTTCTTGATGATACTGTTAAGCTGGATCTTCAACATATCGCGCCAGTTCATCTTGGGCGCAGTGATATCGTTGATCAGACGCTGGAAGCCTTTTGGAATGTTGCCAGCGCCGCTAGCCTGTGCCGCTTGCAGTACAGCTTCTTTGAGCTCGTCGCTTAGAGCTTTCTTTTCTTCTTCAGTAAGAGGCTCACCTTTGAAACCTTTTCCTTCGCCTTCACCATCTTCATTGCCGTCACCATCCATATGGATATCAAGTGTGGCTTGGATCTTGACAGCGTTCTTCATCAGTTCTTCGTAGACTTCCTCACTAGCCATGCCGCGATACTTGTTATCGAGCAGGATAGGAACAGCCTTGATCTGGGCACCAATGCGTTCGTCTACAAGGATCTGGTTGATCACAAAGTCACCAGCCATGTTCCAAACGTCGCGTCGACGATCACCGCGTCGCAAGAAATGTTGCCACACGCAATGTCCAACTTCATGTCCAACCAAGAACACTAGTTCGTCATCGCTGAGCTTCTGTACGAAGTCCGCATTGTAATAGAATTTCTTTCCATCCACCGCCGCAGTAGGAATACCAGGCTCTTCAACCAATTGCAAACGAGTAGCAATCTGCCCAAAGAACCCATGCTTGAGTAGCATGCGCACACGAGCTTTGGTAATACGGTCTGAAGCTGAAAGTTTATGTTGCATGTGGATGCTCCTTTAGTGTTTATATATTGTACGACAGTTTGGACTCACTGTCAACCACATAAATTGGAGAGCAACCCCGCTAAAAGATTGCTCTCCACCCATCTTACTTGGCATCCACGTCAACGATAAGATGGGCAAACTTGTCGTAGAACTCTTTGAAGTTCTTGAGCTTACGATAATCGAACTTGAGCTCATATGTCTTGAGCGCAGTAGCGGCACCCATAACAACGATCTCTTTTTCCATATTGTCCATCATGAACTGGATGAAATGCTCGCACATTGGGTGCCATGCATCCAGCTTCTTTTCCTTGTTAAGGCTGTCATAAGCCGCTTTGAGCTCGTAGCACATAGCAGTCACCAAACTGAACTTGGCGGAAATCTCTTTCACATCCATCGTGGTAACTTTACCAGCTAGCACGTCAGTTGGATTAGGCAAGCGAGCCGCAACCTTACGGTGTGCCATAAACTTGACGCTCAGTCCAGAGCCAACGCAACCAGCAACCAAGTCGCTCTGTTGGTTGTCAGTCATCTGGTCGTCCAACAAGTCGGACACGAATGACCAAGAGCGCGGAGTACCAAACGAACGGTCGTGTACCTGCGGATCAAACTGGAACAAGTCTGCTTTCTGGTAGCTCAGGTAACCAACCACGTCAGGGTGGATCTGGTTCTTAACAGCCCAAACTTGCCAGTCTGGAAAGTCCACATGGAGCTCAACGTGTACGAAACGATTGGCAAGTGGGCTAGGCATGCGATATGCAACACCCTTGTCGCTGAGTCGGTTACCTGCGGCAACCACAACAACATTGTCCGGCAGCACATACTGTCCAACACGACGGTTCAGCACCAGTTGGTATGCCGCGGCTTGTACAGCAGGGGGAGCAGAGTTAAGCTCATCTAGGAACAGGATGACGATGTCATACTGGCTGGCAAATTCCACAGTGGGCAAGTCCGACGGGGGAGCCCACTTCATGGTATTTTCGGTGGCGTTGTAATAAGGGATGCCCTTGATGTCGGTAGGTTCCATCAGCGCCATGCGCATGTCGATGGTGATGCCATTCAAGTCGTCGGCAATCTGCCCAACGAGATCGCTCTTGCCCACACCCGGAGGTCCCCAAATAAACACCGGACGGCGCTTGCTGATAGCTTTGCGGATGAGCGTACGAGCTTCTGAAATTTTGACAGTACGACTGTCTACGGTGTCTTTGGATGCCATTTTAAGTTTTCCTCTTAGCGTTGAACATGTCTACATTATACACTATGTAGGCATTGTGTCAAGAGCCTGTTACCAAGCTCTTGACACGTGTTGCATTTAAGCAACAGCCTTCGCTGGCTTGGCAGGCTTCTCCGCAGGAGCGGCGCCCTTATAAGAAGCCAAAGCCTTCTGGAGCATACCTTCGCTCTCAATCTCAGCCTTGGTCATTTCGCGGGGGAGTTCGGTGAACTCAATGTTGGTGTGACCACCACGTTGCATCACCTTGATGCGGGTTGCAGTATCGTTCGTGAAACGGGCCTTAACATTGCCATTGAGCAAAGAAACGCCAACGAACTTGAACGTCTTGAGTGACTTGGAAGCCATGGTAAATTACCTCTCTGTGTGTTTGAGTAGTGCGACATGCCCTACCCATTTATGATGTTACAGCAGACTCGCTTTACGGTCAACCTCTTTTTGGCGCTTACGGTCATAAAGACGCTCGGACTTAACCGTGCGCTGTTTATAGCGTGAGTCCAAAAAGAGCACAGCATGGGCGCGGGTGCGCTTGCGCGGTGCGTTGACTGTTATGGTGAGCTTCTGTTTCATCATACTCGTATTATGCACTGAACTGGGTTGGGCGTCAACCACTTTTTTCCAGGAAAAACCCAGAAAAAAACCCTAGCAAAATCAACAACTTAGCTAGGGTACGATAAAAACCCTAGCAAAATCAATGACTTAGCTTTCGGGCTATTTACGCAATGTGTTGTAAAAATGCCACACTTTGCATGCTAAAGGGCACGACTCCTGTTGCATGCGAGCAGTGGCCGCCCACACCGCCGTTACGAATAACGGGTCCTAAGGGTGTTTGGATTTGTCTGTTTCCTCTGGCCATGGTATTCCCACTTGGCCCAGGCCAAATCGTGCCAGTCCTTCATACAGGGCTGTAAGGATTTCTCGGACGGTCACTGCCATCATCCTCTGGGTATACAGGGTATTGGTCTGGATTCATATCAATGGAACAAGAGATAGCTACCCAACACGTCGTTGCGGTTAGCAGAGTCATCACCATCGCCAGGCATAACAATCACGTTCCAAGTTGGCTTGCCGCTGTCTTTGGTAGCCATCATCTGGTCATACGTGATGATGCTGTTTCTATCAATCTTGTACTGTTGGGCCAGGCGCTGTTTGAAAGTGTCCAGGTTCTCTTGGCTGGCAAATTGCATGCGGCCTTTTGCATCCTTGATCAGGTTGTTGCCCTTGCGAGAAATAAGATCAAAGAACATGTCCTTCGGCACCACACGACTGTGCTTGACCTTTTGGAAGTTGATCTGTTTTTCTTCGCTGCCTTTGGCACCACCGGAGAAGTTCATTTTGAAGTTGGCTGGCTTGTCTCCGCTGGCAACATCGGCCAGTTTGGTATAAGCGTAGAAATCTACAGTAGGGAACTTGCGAGCGATGCTGTATGCCAGTGCAAGATATTCTGGGCTGAAGAAGTCACCAGCATCGTGCCAGCGCACAATTACCTTGGTACCGTCTTTGGCAAACTTGCGTTGAGCAGAACGTAGTTCACTGCTCATTTCGTCGGCAAAGCCTTCGGGGTCGTTGAGCAAGAAGTTCAGCATGCGTGTTTGGTTCATGCTCACTGCCTTGAACATCACGTAAGAACCTTTCATTGCATAACAGAAAGTTTTGCAAGCACCAGCACCAGGGCAAGTGTCAACAATAACAAATTCACCTGTTTGTTCATTTACAGCGAGTCCTTTAAGAGCAGGCAATCCTACGTTGAAGAAGATACTGCTGGATCCATCACTGTGTTGCATCTTTTCATTTTGCTTGAGGATCTTTGTAGGACGTTCTGTGATAGCATTGCGAAGAGCATCCAAGTTGTAGTCCTTGCCGCCTTCGTCTTTGATCTGTATGTTGGAACCATGCACATAAGGCATGTTGTATGGGTCTAGCTTGTTCTTCTCTTTGTCCTTGATGCGCTTTGCATAAGCCTGCATCTCATCATCACTAGCAGTACGTGTGCTAGCACCTAGGCCAAAATCACCAGGTGCTTCGTTGACACCTTCATAGGCCTTGGAACCAAACGAATCATCTTTATAACCTGCCATGTATTCGGCAATTTCAGCAGGATCAGTTAGTTTGACGCGAACATTTTTACCTGTGCTGTCTTTTGCATACTTGTGTGGGTTTGGCGGACGACCATAGTAACCATCAGCAATGCCTCTGCTTTTTGGAGTTTCGCCATCTCCGCCTTCTTTTATAGGTTGATCAACAAATGCATCCAGTGGAATCACAGTCAAGCCGTTCATCTTTTTGGCACCAGCAGGTAGCTTGGGCTTCTTGTCTTGCTTTGCTTCGGTTATAATGTCATGGATTTTCATTTGTTGCGTCCTCTTCGCATATTTAGTTGCCAGCGAGCCATTCTTCCTTCTTCGCCCGGGGCTTTAGCATGTTTCTCTAGCTGTGAAACAGTTGCGTTCTTGGGTATGCCCACACGCTGGCTCAGTCCTTTGCGTCCAGGATTTTTCCCATCATCAAAGTTTTCATCTACGGTCTGAAGTTCTTGTAGCTTATTACGTATCAATTCAATTAGCTTTTGATGTGTACCACTCAGCGCACGATTCTTTTCAATGTAATCTAATATATGTTCTGTTTCTGCTTTGTACTTTGTACGCCATTCTGGTGTTTTAGCAGTGGTAATGTCTTTGACATTATCTAATCTGTCAGCAAGTTTGATAACAAGAGCATAACTGCTCATTGCAGCCATCTTATGCGCCAGGTACGCAGCCTTACCTACTTTTTTAATTTCTTCTGGATCGCTTGTTAGTTCTTGCACTAGTGATGCAACCAATCCGCCAAACAAGTCGTGCAAGGCTTCATGCGTGGTATCTGTATCTTCTAGGGTGTCATGTAGGTAAGCCGCACTGATCAATGCTTCTATATTATGAGACTTCTTCCATTGTTCAACATGCTGAGCAACACGTACAGGATGAGAAATATAAGGTGCGCCGCCTGCCCGAGTTTGACCGGCATGTGCTTGAGTTGCAAAGTGTAATGCTTCTTCGCGCCCCTCTTCAACTGGATTCCATGCCATGTTCTTGGCACCCTTGGTGGTAGGTTTGAACCCATGGCCTTTGTAGAACTTGGTCAGTTTGCTTTGGCTCACCTGACCTTTGTCCCAAGGATAAAGTGTCAGTGCGATGCCATCTTCTTGTGCCATGCGTTGCAATTCTTTCATGGCACGTGAACCAACACCTTGTCGCAATGGGTATGCTTGAAACCACTTGACTTCCACTGCACCGCGTTTGGAAAAACTAGGCTCCAGTTCAAACATAGCAAACTGTTGGTCATCGCCAGAACCTCCCAGTGGCATCACGTGATTGTTCTGCCAAGTCTGCGGGTACAAGTCATAGACTTTCTTTATCCATGCCTTTGCCTTATCTGAAGAGCCAGAAAGTCTAATAGCAGTTTCGTTAATAAGTTCGTAAAGTCTCATATTCCACGCCCAGGTTCTTTACCTTCACACCAACTTTCAAGGTCACCGCCGAACAGCGTAAATTCCATGGCATCCATCTCATTGAACAATATCAATCTATTGCGGTCAAGGAAATAGGGCCACTGCATGTGTCTATCCAGTGCCGTTAGATATTTAGCTTTTATTGGTGTATCTTTTGGAATGCGCACGGTGTAGGCTTCGAACACCTGCTTGGCTAGTTTCATTCCCAGGGTAGTGAACCTTGTGCCGCGCCCGTCTCTATAATTTTGAAAAATTTGGAAAGGAGTTAATGGGGTTGGATGTAATGGAGAAACTTCTCGCAGTACAGTCTCAACTAGCGGGGTCTTCACTTCCCAAACATCTTCCTGACTTGAGTTCATATACTTCGAATCCCTTGGTGTTGAATTGTTTGTTTAGCTTCTGTGCTAGATTGTAAGCATGTCCGGGATTGCTAAAGCTGACCTTCTTGTACTTGGGTCCAGGGTAATTGACTAGGCTATTGACCATGCGAAGATTGATTGGCTTACTGTCGTGGAACACAGCATAGATCGCATCTGCTTCCAAAACTTGGTCACTCTTGTAGGTCTTCTTGTTTGTTATTTCTAACAGTATTGTTGGTTTAGGTCTGGCCATTGTCTGAGCTCTCTTCTTTCTATGCTCAGTTATTTATGACCAAGTGGGTTTTTTATAGCGGTATTTTTATGCTAGATCCAGCATTGCTTTGGCTCTTGTTTAGCGGTAGTAGGAACAGCGGATTGCTTGTATACGATTTCTCTAGCTTGATACTGTATCACTTCAAAATTCATAGCAAATATGACAATTATCAATGCGCCAACCACAATGCTGACAAATCTTGTTTTCATTAGAATTTACCACCATCCATTGATTTTGAAAGAGATGCAGGCACAACATCTTTTGGTACAGTAGCAATCTGTTGTTTGAGTAAAATTTGAGTCAGGAGGGTGGTGATCTCTATTGCGTCTCTGGTGTCTAATCTAACCTCTTTGAGGCCCTGGCGACTTGCATCTTTTACTTTAGCTAAGAACTTGTCTAGTGGTGTTAGATCCCGATTTATCATTTCTTTTCCATGAAGTCATGGCAACTCTCAAATCAGTCTGACTCTTGAATGGCCCAATATACGGATATGTCTTGAGGGTATTTACCTTGGGACAAAATGCTTCAGCATGTAGTCCGTTTCGTTGCATACCATACCAACCGGCAGCATGTACTACTTTGCTATTTTTTGCTTTGGTATAACAAGGCAATCCCTGATCTTCGACCAGGTTGAAAACTCGTTCAAGATCGGTTGGATAACCATACGCTTCTTCCAGTCTAGATGATCCGGACACAGTTGATGTGATCGAGTCAACTATTTCCAGTGCAGACTTTGCTTCATTGATATCAGCAAATTTCAACGGACTTCCGTCAAGCATCACAGAAATATGATCAGCTTCGAATCGCAAAGTGCCAACTGACACTCCTTCTTTTTGAAGCATCCAGAATTTATCTTTGAGAACAACTTTTGCGGATATCATGCGTAGCCTGCTGACAAGTAATCGGAATGTGCTTTGACATCATCACTGATACGAGCAAGATTATATTTGCCACAAAACTTGAGCAAGTGTAATCCCACTTGGTTGGTAGTTTCTTTCTGCACCTGTGTAGAAATTGCCGCGTCGAGCAATTCCTTAATGTCGTCTGGTTGTGCAGTAAGGTCAATCAATTGTTTGTTGGCCTCATAACGATCCTTGACCCTATGCTCGTTGCCATTATGGTCAACCCATCGCTGAAGCATGAGATTATTCCAGTTGTAGCCTTTGCTATTGCGATCTGAAAACGCTTCCTGTAGTCCAACTTTATTTTTGCTACCTTTGGTACGCACACCTGGGAACGCCGAGAAGATGTTGTCGCTGACATCACCGCGCATGCACTTCTCGAAGAGTAGCCATTCTGGGTCCGGCGCAGACAGTTCTTCCTTGGTTTTCTTGTCTTTGACTTTCTTACCTTTTTCATCAAAGAAACCTTCATGTGTGATCGTCTGCTTGCTGATGCCATTGTAGATTCGAACATTAGGAGCAATCAACTGATAGAAGTCACCGTCGCTAGAAACGATAACATGATTGTCATCGTTGTGCAGTTGAATCCAACGTGCAATAAAGTCGTCAGCTTCGCATCGCCCTTGCTGTAGTACTGTGGCATTTGTCTTGGTTGCCAGGAAAGTAGTGAACTCATCATACGCTTCCCAAAACATCTTGTCTTCTTCTGCTTCTTTTGCAGTTAGTGCGGCACGTGCCACAGCACGATTTGCCTTGTAGTTAACGTCTACATCTTTGCGCCAGCTTCGACCTTCGAGACAGAAAATCACGTGCTTGCCCTGGAAGTCTCTCCAAGCCTTGGCAATGCTGGCAAACATGATATGGTATGCCATGCCAATCTTTTCATCAGCATCTCCACGTACCACGTGACGTGCTCGGAAAAACATGTTAGCAGTATCAACCAAAAGATATGACATAAGTTCTCTCTGTGTTAGCCTCTAGGAGGAAGACGATCCGCATCTGCAACAAATTTGGACTCTTCGTCGACGCTAGCGGCAATGTTTTTTGCAAGATCGTTGAACCAACGATCGACTACTTCTTCACCTGTACTACCAGTATACCCTGCATTGCGCAACATGTCAACGAATTTATCGTTCCAATCAAGCTCAAAGTACCCAGAACGTGGATTCTTAACATCAATATTGGTGCTGAGTACACCCACCCACGGTTCACCATTTAGGTCTGCCATGGCTTTTTCAGCATGTGGTCCTTTTAGTGTTTTGGTGATCAACCGTTTTTGTTTTTCTTTTGGGTCAAACCAACCCTTA
>Ga0209500_10000141_pt1 | contig 63074 bp, 56 predicted proteins | sample S_140212_EF_Meta_FD_187323 | JGI IMG/M metagenome (GOLD analysis project Ga0209500, IMG submission 187323) | Freshwater microbial communities from Lake Simoncouche, Canada to study carbon cycling - S_140212_EF_MetaG (SPAdes) (version 2) | ecosystem: Environmental > Aquatic > Freshwater > Lake ... | reverse complement strand
GCGGCGAGCAAGCGGGCGGTTTCCTGAGGCGCATGGATAACGATGTCCTCCGATTCAAGCCGACCATCGCTACCACCTGTTACGGCATGAACGATTTCCGCTACGTCCCGAAGGATGACGCAATCGCTGCGACCTACCGTCAGAACCAGACCGCGGTCGTCCGCAAGTTTAAGGAAGCCGGTGCGCGTGTCATCCTAGGTTCGTCCGGCACGATTCATTCCGTGCCGCCGTGGGTGAAGTCGGCCAAGGGTACTTGGCAGGACCTCAATCTCGCGCTGCTGAATTTCCGCAACATCGATATCGAGATTGCCCAATCGGAAGAGGTCGGGTTTGCCGATGTTTACTGGCCGATGCTCGTGAAGAGCTATGAGTCCAAGGCGAAGTTCGGTGAAGGCTTCAAGCTCGAAGGTAACGATGGCGTGCACCCTGGCTGGGCTGGGCATGTCATGATGGCCACCGCTTATCTTGAGGCGCTCGGCCTGCGCGGCGATATCGGCCAGATCGAAGTCGACCTCGCCTCCGGCAAGGCGACGGCCCGATACGGTCAGCGGATCATGAAGTCCGAAGGCGGCGTGGTTTCGTTGCGTAGCTTCCGCTTGCCATTCTCGTTCGAGCCGGGCGACGTTACCAAGGACAACACCATCGCCGCGGGCGTGGCCTTGGCTGATTTCCAGAAGAAACTCAACCGACTCACCTTGAAGGCGACCGGCGTCACGACCGCCAAGGCGAAGGTCACCTGGGGTGAGGCTTCCAAAGAGTTTACAGCCGAGCAGTTGACCATGGGCGTGAACCTCGCGGCCGAATTCCCGCAGAACCCGACCTCGCCGGCTTTCGTAAAAATCTGGCAGGCCGTCGGGGACAAGCAGGCTTACGAGACGAAGCAAATCCAGAAACTTTTCCGCAGTCCCGAAGCCAAGAAAGACATGGAGGCGGTCGTGCAGAGTTCGCAGGTCGAGTTCGACCGTCTGGCTGCCGCGCTAAAGGCCGTCATCAATCCCGTCGATTCAACGCTCAAGGTCGAAGAGGTGCGCTGAGCGACCTCCGCCAATGAAACGGGCCGCACTTTCGTGCGGCCCGGGCTATGGCTAGCCAACAACGATTGATTATTCGGCCGTGACGTTCTCGGCGACGCCGACGCCGAGGGTCATACCGCCGACGACCTGGACCTTCTCCATGATGGTCTTCTGGATTTCCTCCAGGACCTTCGGATTCTTGATGAGATAGTCCTTGGCGGCTTCGCGGCCTTGGCCGATGAGCTGGCCGTTATAGGCGATCCAGGCGCCCTTCTTCTCGAGAATCTTGTGTTCGATGCCGAGGTCGAGGACGGAGCCCGAGCGGGAGATGCCTTCGGTGTACATGATGTCGAACTCGCACTCCGTGAAGGGAGGGGCGACCTTGTTCTTCACGACCTTCACCTTGGTGCGGTTGCCGATGACCTTGCCGGAAGGCTCTTTGATCTGGCCGATGCGACGGATGTCGATGCGGACGGAGGAGAAGAACTTCAGGGCGCGACCGCCGGGGGTAGTTTCGGGGCTGCCGAACATCACGCCGATCTTTTCGCGGATCTGATTCGTGAAGATACAGATGCAATTGGTACGGCTGATGGCGGCCGTGAGGCGGCGCATAGCCTGGCTCATCATACGAGCTTGGACGCCGACGGTCGCGTCGCCCATCTGGCCGTCGAGTTCCTGCTTCGAGACGAGAGCGGCGACCGAGTCGATGACGACCACGTCGACGGCGCCGGAACGGATGAGGGTTTCGACGATATTGAGGGCGTCTTCGCCGGATTCAGGCTGGGAGACTAGGAGGTTATCGAGGTCGACGCCGACCACCTTGGAGTAGCGGGGGTCGAGGGCGTGTTCGACGTCCACAAAGACGGCGTTGCCGCCCTGGCGCTGGATTTCGGCGATGATGGAAAGACAGAGGGTCGTCTTACCGGAGGATTCCGGGCCGAAGATCTCGACGATACGGCCGCGGGGGAGGCCGCCGACGCCCAAGGCAAGGTCGATGGCGACCGAGCCAGTGGAGACGGACGAGACTTGCATCTTGGTCGCGTCTCCCATGCGCATCAGGGTGCCGTCGCCATACTGCTTGTTGATGGCGGAGAGAGCCAGATCGAGGGTCTTCTTCTCGGCTGCCTGGTTGGCAGATTTTTCCTTAGCGGTGGGTTCGGATTTGGCGGACATAGCGTTGGGTATGCGTAAGGGAAAGTGCCGAGGGCGGGGACCCTTGCAAGCAAAATGAACAAATGTTCACTACTTCTTTCTACCCCCCTGCTGACGGGGGTTAGAAGCTAAATAAATCGCCCAGCCAGTCCCAGAAATCTTGTTCTTTCTTGGGCTTTACGGCCACCTTAGCCGAAGGGCTGACCTTCGGCAATCGGGCCAGCTGGAGGGCTTTCTCGGCTTCGAGCTGCTTTAGTTTAAGTAGGCCTTGAGACATTAGGCCTGCGGCCAGGTCGTCCCGGAGGCGTTGTTCGGCTTTGGCGCCGCCGGGGCTCTGGCACCCCAGGACAACGGCGATGACCCGGAGGTTACCCGATTTGACGGAAGTCACAATCGAGGCGTTGGCGGCGTTGGTCCAGCCGGTCTTCAACCCATCGCAGCCAGGGAAGCTTCCGAGGAGGTGGTTATGGTTGAGGAGCTCGAGGGGCTTGCCCGGGCGGCGGAAGACGTACTGCTTCGTGCTGGTGAAACGGAAGACCTCGGGAAATTGGCCAACAGTGATGGCGAGCTTGGCGAGATCGCGAGCGGTGGTGGTGTCGTGGGGGCCTTTGCCGTAGGTTAGCCCGCTCGGGGTGACGAAGGTCGTCCGGGTCATGTCCAGTTCGGCCGCGCGGCGGTTCATGCGGGCCACGAACGCGGGCACGCTCCCGGCGCGGTCGATGGCCAGGGCGACGGCGACGTCGTTGGCCGACTTCAGCAAGAGCGCATAGAGCATCTCCTCGACCGTGAAGCTTTCGCCCGGGGCCAGCCAGACTTGCGAGCCGCCGATGTCGGCGGCGGCCTTGGTGACTGCGACGCGGCTACGCATCGTCAGCTTGTTCGCTTTAATATCCTCCAGGACGAGCAGGGTCGTCATGAGCTTTGTGACGCTCGCTGGGTGGCCCGGGAAGTCGGCCTTGTCCTGCGAGAGTACCGTCCCAGTAGCGGCGTCCACGCAGATCGTGCCGGCGAAGCTCATGCCCACCTTCGAATAGCGCGTGGTGACGTCCGCCTCGGCCGGAAACGACAAACTCAGGAGGAGGGTGGCGATGGCGGCGAAGCGCACGCGCGATTGGTTAACGGACCGCGCCCGTGAGCAAGACCGATTTGCGTTAATATTATTACCTGTCCAACTTGCTGGCATGCGCCTCTATCTGCTCCGTCACGCCGAAGCCGTCCCCGGGGCGCCGGACGCCTCGCGCGACCTGACGGCGCATGGCCAGCGCCAAGTGGCCGTGCTCGCCAAGGGGCCGGGCTTAGTTGCGCTCGCGGAGGTCGACGCGATCGAGCATAGCCCACTCGTCCGTTCGGTTCGGACGGCGCAGTTGCTGAGGCTGGGGACCGGCTCGCCGTTGCCGCTCAAGGTGCTGGGCGGTTTAGAGCCGGAGCATGATCCACGGAAGACGGCCGCGTTGCTCGGCAAGTCCCGGCGGAGTCGCCTGCTGGTCGGGCATAATCCGCATCTCGCCGAACTGGCGGCCTTGTTGCTAGGTATCGCTGAGGGCGGGGCGGCGATTCGTTTCCGTAAGTCTGGCCTGATGGCTCTGGAGCGTACGGCTAAGCCAACGCGCCTGCGGCCTTACGGGGCCTGGAGCCTGCTCTGGATGATTCCGCCTGACCTGGCGAAATGACACGCCCCGTTCTTGACTGAACGCGACCACGCCCTGACCCTGCCAGCGTGCTCGCAAGCCGTCGCCATCGCCTAATCTGGATCGCCGTTGGGTGTACCCATCTCGCGGCATTCGGAGCGGTCTGGTTGGGTGGATCGCTCGGCCTTAGCGAGCCGGCGCGGGAAGGCGGCCTTGTCGTCGTGGCCCTGCTGCCTGAGCTCATCGCTTTACCTGGCGAAGCTCAGGGTGGGGTTGCGCTTGGTGCTGGGCTGCCCGTTCCCGTCGCGGCTAACGCTACCGTTATCCCTTCCGTCGTGATGGCGCGATCCACTTCGACGGTGTCAACTCCCGCTCCCGCTGCCGCCATTGCGACGAAGGGCGAAGTCCTCGCTGTCGCGCCGGCTCCGGTCGCCGAAGTGTTTGTGCCGCCGTCTTTCCTTTCTCGTCAGGAGCCGGCCTATCCCGAGCGCGCGCGTCGTGCTGGTGTCGAAGGCGTCGTCGGTGTGCGCATCGTCCTCGCTGCGGATGGTACCGTGCGCCATGTCGAACTGACGCGTAGCTCCGGTAGCCGCCTGCTCGACGAAGCTGCTGAGTCCGCTGCCCGTGCGTCGACTTTCACGCCCGCTACGCGAAACCGGACACAGGTTGAGTCTGAGGCTGTCGCGAGCTATCGCTTCGAACTGCGCTGAGTTACGCAGAGGGGGAGAGAGGCGAAGAGCGCCTTATCTCAGGGTGACGAAATCGGGATGGGTGCCAGCAATCATCTGCCCGAAGCGACCCCAGTCGCCCGGCTTAAGCGAGCGATCCATGACGACGGTGCTCGGTACGCTGGGTTCACAGCGAATGGACCAGAGCGGGCGCGCGCTCGTCGGTAGCATGCCGAAGCGGATGTCGCCGATGAGCACGGCGGGACCGTCGACGGTGAAGCTATTCCAGTCCTGCGTGAAGCGTGAGAAGTCGGCGACGATGACGGCCGCTGGCGAGCCAGCCGCGGGCAGACCGGGACTGTTTGGAGTCAAAGCCGCGCGCTTTTCGCCGACGATCACCTGCGGGTCAGCGAAAGGCATGACGCGCACGGCGGCCGTATGCCACTTGCCGCCTTCGAGCCACACGCAGCGCCAGACGACGAGGTTGAGGGCGGTCGGCTTGACCGCGACGCGTTCGATGCGGTGGGTGAGCTGTTGTGTAGCGAACCACTGGCGCAGCGCAGTCTCCGCGCGGGTGTGCTGCCAGACGCCGAGCAATGCATACGACGTGAACCAGACCAGGCCGTAGATCGCGAGTCGGGGGGCGGCCTTCTTCCAGGCGAGGATGGCGAGCACCAGCACGGGTAGCGTGGCGAAGAGGTCGATAATCGGCAGGCAATCCCAAGCGTAGCGGCCGAAGTCAAAAGGCCAGAGGAGCATCGTGCCGTAGCTCGTGCATGCATCGCAGAGCACGTGCGATAGCGCCCCCGCTAGGCCAGGCAGTAGCAGGTCTCGCCAATGGGCGTCCGGTCGGCGGCGGAAGAACCAAGCCGAGATCAAGGCGGCGAGAAGGCCCCAGACAGGCGCAAAGGCGAAGCTGTGCGTGAAGTGGCGATGCCAGCGGAAGGAGACGAGCGGGTCACCGGCGGAGCGGATAAAGACATCCAGGTCAGGGCCTTCGCCAGCGAGCAGGCCGGCGAGGGCGGCGGCGGGAAGGGAGGCGCCGGCGCGGCGGACGGCGATGCCGGCGGCAATGCCGAGGGCGGCGTGCGTGACGTTATCCATGCGTCGAACTTACGAGCCTCCGTCGGGGAAGGAAGACGGACTTTCGTTTTTTGTCCCGGATTCGTCAATAGGCTGGAACCTGCGGGGTTTCCCTACGTCTAATAAAACACCCCCATGAGACTGCTTTTCTCCGCCTTGGCACTATGCGCCGCGATTCTCAGTCAGGCCGCCGACAAGGATTACCCGCTCGCCGACGCAAAGGAGGTCCGGGCCCGCGGCGGCCTACCGAACTTCTTCCTGAAGGCCCAGACGACCGGTGCCGAAGTGAAGATTGGCTACCTCGGCGGCTCAATCACCGCGCAGAAGGGCTGGCGGGTGCTGACCCTCGATCATTTCAAGAAGGCCTATCCGCAGTCGACCTTCACCGAAATCAACGCCGCCATCGGCGGTACCGGTTCGGACCTCGGCGTCTTCCGCCTGCAACAGGACGTGCTCTCGAAAGGGCCGGACTTGCTCTTCGTCGAGTTCGCCGTGAATGACGGCGGTGCGGACCCGCAGCGCATCATCCGCGCGATGGAGGGCATCGTGCGCCAGACGTGGAAGGCGAATCCCAAGACCGATATCTGCTTCGTCTACACCATCACTGAAGCGCTTTCCCCGCCGATGCTCGAAGGCAAGTTGCAGCGTTCCGCGAGCGCCATGGAGAAGGTCGCGGACTTCTATGGCATCCCGACGATCACCCTCGGCATGGAAGTCGCTAGGCTGGCCAAGTCCGGCCAGCTGCTTTGGAAGGCACCGTTACCGAAGACCGACGCCGACAAGGCCGCGCTTGGCGATAAGTTCGTCTTCGCGGGAGACGGCGTCCATCCGCATGACTCAACTGGCCAGGTGCTCTACACGCAGGCCATCATCCGTTCGCTGCCGGCGCTCGCCATCGCGAACCACGCCTCGACCATGCACGTCAGTAACCTCGCCCTCGATCCGGCGAACTACGAGCGCGCGACGCTCGCCCCTATCACGGCCGCCAAACTCTCCGACGGGCTCGCTCCGGCGGACATGAAGACGGCTGATTACGCCAAGAGCTGGGCGAACCGCTTGCCGGCGATGGTCCGCCTCACGCAACCTGGCCAGAGCATCGAGTTCAAATTCAAGGGTACGCACTGCGCCGTGTACGACATTGTGGGCCCGGCCGGCGGCAAGGTCGCTGTGACTCTTGACGGCAAGAAGCCTTTCGTCGTCCAGCGGATCGATGCTTACTGCACCTATAATCGCCTCAGCACCTTCACGGTGGGCACCGACCTGCCGGAAGGCGTGCATTCCGTCCGCTTGGAGCTCTTGGCCGACCCGATCGACAAGGCCGCCGTCCTGGCGAAGAACAAGAATCTGATCGATAAGCCCGAGCGCTTCACCCCCCTGCATTTCTTCCCGGGTGCACTGCTCATTCTGGGTGAACTGGTCCCTTAAAAGGACGCGGATCGACGCCCAGCCTTGACCGCCCCCTGACCCCCTCCAAAACTCCGACCCTCCCCACCTCACCCACCCACCCATGCGTTTCGGCCTTAACACGTTCCTCTATGCCTCTCCGTTCACCAACGAGAGCGTCCATCTATTCAAGAAGCTCAAGAACTGGGGCTTCCACACCGTCGAGATCCCGATCGAGGATCCGTCGCATACCGACCCGAAGTTCCTGAAGGCCGCCGCCGCCAGCGCCGGCATCGCCATCGGTTCGATCTGCGCCTGCATGGGCCCAGGCCGCGATCTTCGCGGTTCCGCTCAAGATCAGGCCGCCGGCCGCAAGTACATCATGGCACTGATCGACCAGGCCGCCGTTGCCGGTTGCCCGCGCATCATCGGCCCGCTCTATTCCGTCGTCGGCCTCATTGGCGCCCATGACGACAAGACCAAGGCGAAGCACTTCAAGATGGTCGTCAAGAACCTCAAGGCTATCGGCAAGTACGCCCAGAAGAAGGGCATCGAGCTCGACATCGAGCCGCTGAACCGCTTCGAGACCGACTTCCTCAATACCTGCGACCAGGGTCTCCGCCTCGTCAAGGCGATCAACCTGCCCAACGTGAAGCTCCACCTCGACACGTTCCACATGAACATCGAGGAGAAGAACCAGGCAGCCGCCATCATCAAGTGCGGTAAGCACCTCGGACACTTCCACGCCTGCGGCACTGACCGTGGCACCCCCGGTGGCGACTCCCTTGACTGGAAGCCCATCGTCGCCGCGCTGAAGAAGATCGGTTATAAGAAGGACGTCGTCATCGAATCCTTCACCACCGACGTCAAGGTGATCGCCCGTGCCGCCGCCATTTGGCGCGCGATGGAGCCGCACCGCGACGACATCGCCGTCAAGGGCCTGAAGAACCTGAACCGCTTCTTCGGCAAGCAGAAGTAACCCTTCCAACCATCTACCCCATGAAACTGCTCACCCCCTTCCTCGCCCTCGCCGCGCTCTGCGCGACGGTTTCCGCCGAGGACAAGAATCTCTTCAACGGCAAGGACCTCGCGGGCTGGAAAGGCCTAGATTTCTGGTCCGTCGAGGACGGTTGCATCACCGGTCGCACGACCAAGGAGCACCCGACCAAGGGCAACACCTTCCTTGTCTGGGAAGGCGAAGTCGCCGACTTCGAGCTCACCTTCCAGTACAAGATTGTCGGAGGTAATTCCGGCGTCCAGTACCGCAGCAAGCTCGTCGACGCGAAGGGCTTCGTGATCTCCGGTTACCAGGGCGACTTCGAAGCGGGCAAGACCTACTCCGGTATCCTCTATGAGGAGCGCGGTCGTGGCATCCTCGCCAAGCGTGGCGAGAAGGTCGTGATCAAGGAAGGCAAAGAAGCCAATAAGCCCAAGATCGAAGTCACTGGCTCCCTCGGTAAGACCGACGAGATCCAGGCCAAGATCAAGGCCGAGGCTTGGAACGAATACCGTGTCGTCGCCAAGGGCGGCCACCTGCAGCACTTCATCAACGGTGTCCAGACCGTCGACGTCACCGACGAGACCGCCGTCGGCGCGAAGAAGGGCCTCCTCGCCCTCCAGCTCCACGCCGGCCCGCCCATGGTCGTCCAGTTCAAGGATGTCGTCCTCAAGGAGATCAAATAACCCTTCATGAAAAAATCCATCCTCAGCCTCCTCCTGCTCTCGGCCGCGTTCGTCTCGGCTGCCGACAAGAAGAACGTCCTCCTTATCGCTGGCCGTCCGAGCCACGGTCCTGGTGAGCACGAGCATAACGCTGGCATCCAGCTCCTCGCCTCCGGCCTGAAGCAGTCCGCCGCCGACCTAGTCAACGTCGACGTCTCCCTCAACGGTGAGTGGCCTTCCGACGAGCGCGTCGCCAAGGCCGACACGATCGTGATCTACTCCGATGGCGGAGGCGGCCACCCGGCCCTCCCGCACCTCGACCAGCTCGCCAAGAAGATGGCAGCCGGCACGGGTTTCGTCTGCCTCCACTACGCAGTCGAGCCCGCCTACGAGCGTGCTGGCTGGCTGAGCGTTGACGGCAAGCCAGTGAGCCCGGCTCCGGCTGGTCGTTCCTCCAAGGGCAAGGGCGCCTTGGAGTTCAAGGACTGGCTCGGCGGTTACTTCGAGCAGAATTGGTCCGTGAATCCGCACTGGATGGCCGACTTCAAGGTCATCCCCGATCATCCGGCCAGCCGCGGCGTGAAGCCGTTCGGCTCGAAGGATGAATGGTATTTCAACATGCGTTTCCGTGACAACATGGAAGGCGTCACGCCGCTCCTATCCGCGCTGGCTCCGGCGGAGACCATGAACCGCGGCGAAGGCTCGCACAACGGCAACCCGGACGTGAAGAAGATGGTCCTCGAGGAGAAGAAGCCCGCGGTCGTCGCTTGGGCGGTCGAGCGCAAGGATGGCGGACGCGGCTTCGGTTTCACCGGCGGCCACTTCCATGCCGGCTGGGCCAATGATAGCCAGCGCACCCTTGTTCTCAATGCGATCGTCTGGACCGCGAAGTCCGAAGTCCCTGCTGCCGGTATCACCACGAAGTTCACCGAAGAAGAACTCAAGGCGAATCTCGACAAGAAGGGTCAGCGTAAGGCGCCGGCCAAGCCGGCCGATAAGAAGAAGTAAACGACTGTTAGGTCGTCCGCATTAGGCCGGAGGTTCGCCTCCGGCCTTTTTCGTGCCTGGAAAAGATACGGGCGGTTTGACCTCGGCGGCCGCTCCGCAACCTTGCGGGCATGTCCAAGCACATTGCGATCATCGGTGGCACCTCTGGCATCGGTCGCGCGACCGTCGCGCAACTCCAAGCCGACGGCCATACGATCCATGCCGCCTGCCGCACGCCCGAGAAGCTCGCCGACCTCGAGATCGTCGCGCAGCCATTCGATGCCGCCGCGCCTGGTCCGCTGACTTGGCCCGAGCGCCTCGATGGTCTCGTCTACTTCCCGGGCTCGATCTCACTCAAGCCGTTCCATCGCCTCACTGCGGAGGATTTCCAACGCGACCTCCAGGTGAACCTTTTCGGCGCCATCGCCGCGCTGCAGTCGGCGCTGCCCGCGCTCAAGGCTTCGGGCAACGCCTCCGTCGTACTCTTCTCCACCGTCGCTGTCGCGCAGGGTATGCCGATGCACGCCAGCATCGCCGCGGCCAAGGGGGCCGTCGAAGCGCTCGCGAAGAGCCTCGCCGCCGAATGGGCGCCGACCATCCGTGTAAACGTCATCGCGCCTTCGCTCACCGACACCCCGCTCGCGGGCGCATTACTTAATTCAGACCTTAAGAAGGAAGCCGCGGCTAAGCGTCACCCGCTGCAACAGGTTGGCCGCTCCGAAGACATCGCCACGCTGGTCGCGCACCTGCTTTCCGGGCACTCGCGCTTCATGACTGGCCAAGTGCTCCACGTGGACGGCGGCCTCTCGGCGGTGCGTACGTTTTGAGACGGCACAAAAAACCCGGGCGCCTCACGGGCCCGGGTTTGGGAAGAGCTTTCGCTCCGTTTAGATCAGCATCAGTGCCGGTTCTTCAAGGAGCTGCTTGAGCGCCTGGAGGAACTGAGCGGCGTTGGCGCCGTCGACTACGCGGTGGTCGCCAGAGAGCCCGATCACCATGCGGTGACCGATGACCATACGGTCTTGGGCGTCGACGACGGGCTTCTTGATGGTCGCACCGACGGAGAGGATTGCGGCGTTAGGCACGTTGATGATACCGTAGAACCCGGTGACGCCGAACATACCAAGGTTGGTGACGGTGAAGGTCGAGCCCGACATCTCGTTGGGCGTGAGTTTCTTCGAGCGGGCCTTGCCGATGAGGGATTTCGCTTCGATGGCGATGTCCTTGAGCGTCTTCGCGTGCGCGTCGCGGATGACTGGGGTGACCAGACCATCTTCGAGGGCGACACCAAAGGAGAGGTGTACCGCGCCATGGGTGCGGATGCTCGTGCCAGCCCAGGAAGCGTTGACCGCAGGGACGCGGCGGAGGGCTTCGGCGGAGGCCTTCAGGATGAAGTCGTTGACCGAGAGCTTAATTGCGTCGGCACCAGTTTCGGCGAGGCGCTTGTTCAGCGATTCGCGCATCGCCATGAGCGGGGCGGCGTCGACTTCGACTTCGAGGTAGAAGTGAGGGACCGTGATTTTGGACTCGAGGAGTCGGCGAGCAATCGTCTGGCGCATGCCGCCCACCGGGACGTCGGCGTCAGGCTGGATACCTTTGCCGTCGGCGGGCGGAGCGACCGCGACGTTGAGCGGGCCAGAAGGAGCGGAAGCGGCCGGAGTCGAAGCGGCGGCGGCGACATCGCGACCCACGACGCGGCCACCAGGGCCGGAGCCAGAGAGAGCGGCGACATTGAGCGCGGCTTTCTCAGCCATACGCTTCGCATAAGGCGAGGCCTTGGTGCGGGAAGCGTCGGACTGCGGACTCACGGAGCCAGAGGAAGCGGGAGCAGCGGGGACGCAGCTCACTTCGGCCTTTTCGGGAATCGCCGGGACGGCGGTCTTGGGAGCCTTCGGCGCCGGAGCGGCGGCGGGCTCAGGGGCAGCTTCGCCCTTTTTGCCGATGGCGCAGATCGGCGCGCCGACGGGCAGCTGCTGGCCGGCGGGGGCGTAGATTTTGAGAATCGTGCCCGGCACGGTGCAGGAAAGTTCCATCGTCGCCTTGTCGGTTTCGACTTCAGCGAGGATGTCGCCGAAGGCCACCACTTGGCCTTCTTTGATGTTCCATTTTACCAAAGTCCCCACCGACATCGTGTCGGAGAGCTTAGGCATATCGATAATTTCAGCCATCGGATTTGAAAAGTAAGAGGGGAGGGGTTAGGCGAGCACTTTGAGCGCTTCGGCAACGACGCGTTCGACGTTGGGCATCTGCAGGTCTTCCATGCGCTTGCAGTAGATCTGCGGAGCGTCGATCGAGGATACGCGATGGATCGGGGCGTCGAGTTCGTCGAACGCCTTCGACTGGATGAGGTAGGCGACCTGGGCATCGACGCCGCAGAAGGGCTTATTCTCTTCGACGAGCAGGGCGCGGTGCGTCTTGCGAACGGAGGCGAGGATGGTCTCCTCGTCGAGCGGGCGGATCGAACGGAGGTCGACGACCTCGACGCTGACGCCATGTTCCTTCTCGAGGATTTCGGCGGCCTTGAGGCTCGTGATCACGGCACGGCCGTGGGCGACGATCGTGAGATCGGTGCCCACGCGCTTCACGTCGGCGACGCCGAGCGGTACGATGTAGTCTTCGTCCGGCACTTCGCCCTTGTCGTTATAAAGAATCGTATTCTCCATCACGTAGACTGGGTCGTTGTCGCGAATGGCGGCCTTCATGAGGCCCTTGGCGTCGTACGGAGTGGCCGGGCAGACGACCTTAATGCCGGGGTGGGAGGCGAGGATGGCCTCGGGTGTATGGGAGTGGGTGGCGCCGACGTTGGTACCGCCGTTGGCTGGGCCGCGGATGACAATCGGGCAGTTAATAAGGCCGCCGGACATGTAGCGGATGTTGCCGGCGTTGTTCACGATTTGGTCGAACGCGACGTACGAGAACGACCAGAACATCAGCTCCATCACGGGGCGGATGCCGAGCATCGAGGCGCCGATACCGAGCCCGATGAAGCCCGCTTCGGAGATCGGGGTGTCGACGATGCGCTTCGGGCCGAACTCTTTGAGGAGGCCCTCGGTCACCTTATAGGCACCGTTGAACTGGGCGACTTCTTCGCCCATGATGACGACCTTGTCGTCGCGCTTGAGTTCTTCGCGCATCGCGGCGCGGAGCGCCTCGCGGTAGGAAATGACGGCCATAACAGTGTGTGCGAAGAAGGGTTATTCGAAGATGATGGTGCCGCGGCTCGTGGTCTTCGGCCCGCGGTTGTCCTCTTCCCAGTAGATATGCTTGGTGATGTCCGCGACGGTGGGATCCGGCGATTCGTCGGCGAAGATCGCGGCCTTGTCGGCCTCGGCCATCGCGGCTTCGTTGATCTGCTGGGAGAGTTCAGGGGTTAGCACCTTCTCGCGGAGGAGTTCCTGTTCAAAGGCAAGGACCGGGTCTTTCTTTTCGCGGTACTCCTTAATCTCTTCCTTGTCGCGGTAGGTCTTGTCTGGGTCGGCCATCGAGTGGCCGAAGTAGCGGTAGGTGAAGATCTCCAGGACGGTCGGCTTGGATTCTTCGTGGGCGCGTTTGAGGGCGATAGCCGTCTTGGCACGGACTTCATAGACGTCGTGTCCATTGATGACATCCCAGGCCATGTTGTAGCCTTCGGCGCGCTTCGCGAGGCAGCCCGGGTGGGCGGTCGAGCGCTCCTGCGAGGTGCCCATCGAGTAGCCGTTGTTTTCGACGACGAAGATAACCGGGAGGTCCCAGAGGGAGGCGAGGTTGTAGGCTTCATGGACTGCACCCTGGTTGACGGCGCCGTCACCCATGTAGGCCAGGCAGCTGCCCTTGAGTCCTAGGTACTTGACGGCGTAGGCGAGGCCAGTGCCGAGGGGGGCTTGGCCGCCGACGATACCGTGGCCGCCCCAGTAGTTCTTATCGGGGGCGAAGTAGTGCATCGAGCCGCCCTTACCTTGGGAGCAACCCGTGATGCGTCCGGTCAGTTCGGCCATGCACTCGTTCATGCCCATGCCGACCATCAGGCCGTGGCCGTGGTCGCGGTACCCCGTGATAATATGGTCGTTTTTACCAAGAAGGGAAATCGTGCCGGCGGCGACGGCCTCTTGGCCGACGTAAAGGTGGAGGAAGCCGCCGATCTTACCCTGCTGGTAGATACGGATACAGCGCTGCTCGAAATGGCGGATACGAGCCATTTTGGTGTAAAGGGCGATCTTCTCGGCCTTCGACATGGATGCGTTGACCGGATCTTTGGCGTATTCCGAAGGACCGGCAGGGCGCTTCAGGGATTCCGGGTGAGTAAGGACAGCGGGCTTGGCCACGGTAGTTCGTTTGGGTTGATTGGAGGGGTCTGGCGGGGAAGGTCAAGCGTCCCCTCCCTCGGCCTCAATTTGCCTTGACCCGCCTTGCCGCCACCCTCCCTTTTCCTCTATCCTGAGTTAGTCTTAGGAACGACCCCTTATATGGAAGAAACCCACGAGGCTTTTGCCCGAGAATTCACCGTCCAGAATCGGATGGGCATCCACACCCGCCCGGCGGCCCAGATTGTGCGCTTGGCCAACCGCTATCCGGACATCGAAATCACCGTCTCCAAGGACGAGGAGTCCGTGAATGGTAAGAGCATCATGGGGCTTATGATGCTGGCCGCCGGCCAGGGCTCGAAGCTCCGCTTCTCCGTCCGCGGCAAGGATGGCGCCGCTCTCCTCGGAGAGATGGATGCGTTGTTCGCCCGTAAGTTCGACGAGTCCTGAACCTTTCCGCATGAACGTCCTCCTCGCCTCCTTGATGCTGATCGCCGCCGTCGAAGTGGCGCCGCCTCCGCCTGTGCCGGATACGGAGGTTGTTCGTTACCTTAAGCCCAACGAGCTCGCCGAATGGAATGGTGCTATGCGCCTTCACTCGGCTGGCGAGACTCGCGCGAAGATGGGACAGAGCATCCTCAAGACGAGCGGAGGCGGTGTCGCACCAGCGAATACCCCGAAGTTTGGCGGGCTCAGTGAGACGCCGGAGCAGGTTAAGGCCCGCACCCAGAAGCTGATTGACGAAGGCAATACGCAGATTCAGCAGGCCCTGCCTTCGCTGAACCGTCTGCGCGCCGTCGCCGCCTTCCGTGCCGCCGAAAAGACCAAGCCGATCGCTTTTTCGGTCGAACTGGCTCCGGTCGCCTGGAGTGGGGTCGTGACGCCTTCCGCCGCTCGGCTGCAGAAGCAGGCACGCGACACCGGCTTCACCAAGGTCCACCTCCTGGGCGCGATTAGCCTGCTGGGCGACGGCAAGCTCACCCATCCTCCGGAGATTTCTGCTGCCATCCGTAACGCCTGGAGCAAGGGCGATGACAGCCTCCTCGCGCCATTGCCGGCCGATGGCTATGCCTATATCCCAGCGGTCGCTCCGGCGGCTGCGTCCTTAGGCAAAGGCCTGAAGCCCGCGACCGAGCCCAAGCAGGTCGCCATCCTCTGGGCAGAATACTACGCCCTGTCCGCCGATGGAACTCGCGGCCTGTTCTTCCTGCGTCTTGCGGACGCTTTTACCATGCGGCTGATCGGATCAGAGGTCACCTATACCGATGTCGGGGCGCTCGCGGCCCCGACCGGCGTCTGCGAAGTGTCCTTGCGTGACGAGCGCAGCTTCCTGCCCCGTCTCGCGGAAAGCGGTGATTGGGTGCTCGGCTTCGACCGCGCGAGCCACCCGCTTGGCTCCGCTTTGCTCGCCCATCTTTCCATCACGCAGTCGAAGCTCGGCATCGCCGCGGCGCCCTACGTGGTGATCGTCGCCGGCGGTGGACCTGTCGGTAACGAAGGCGTGCGTGCGAAGTGGCGCGCCACGGCCGCCACTTCGCCGGCCGGAGTGAGTGCCTTCCAAATCACGAGTATCCCGAACGGAGCCGAAGGCGTCGAAGTCGGCCAGTTGACACTGAAAGTCGGAGCTCCTGCGACGAAGTAATCAGCCTTGCGCCTTGCGCGCGGCCTTCATCTCGATCGTCGTCGCGCGCTTGAGTTTCTTCACCTTGGCCGCGGTCAGCAGCTGGTGCGGGCGGGTCATGCGGTCGATGAATAGTACCCCTTGGCAATGGTCATGCTCGTGCTGGACGCAGCGGGCAAGTAGGCCCATGCACTCGAGCACGTGCGGGGCGCCGTCGGCGTCGCGGTAGCGGACAATCGCGCGTTCGACGCGCTCGACGTCGCCGGTGATGCCGGGGAAGGAGAGGCAACCTTCGGTGTAAGTGTCAGGCTCGCCGGCCGGAACGGCCACCGTCGCGTTGGCGAGGAGCATCGGCATGATGTCTTCCGACGACCGGGCTTTGCCGTCGAGCACCGGGAGGAAGTCCTCGTCGTGTACGTTCATGACGAAGAGCTGTAAGGAAAGGCCGACTTGCGGAGCCGCTAGGCCGATGCCCTTGGCGGTCTTCATCGCGCTCAGCATCGCGTCGCCCAGCGAACGCAGGGCGGGGCCGAACTCCTTCACGGGATCGCCTTTGGCCCGGAGGATCGGGTCGCCATAGGGGCGGATGGTGAATTCGGCCATGGCTTCTGGTTACCTTTTCGCGGCGTCCGGGGAAGCGAAATCGCTCAACCTTTGGGACCGAAGTCGCCTTTTTCGCACCGGCGCACAAAGGCTTCGGTGCGCTTGCAGATAGCGTCCCATTTTTCGCGCAGCTCCTGCGTCTCATCGGCAGTGACGCGATGGTCTGCGATCGTGTCGGCGACGTCGGCGATGAGCAGGCCGAACTCTCGCACGAGGGCGTTCGCGGCCTTGTCGAGGTTGCCGCCCGGGTTTTCATTCTGGACTGGGGTGAACTGGCCGCCAGCTCGTTGGGCGAGCCAGTCCACGATGCGGGTATCGCCGGTGAGGTCGACCAGGAGCGCGGTGCGGTGCAATGGATTCGGCTGGCCGCTGCCTTGCGCGGCTGGCTCGCGCCACTTGTAGAGCATCGAAGGAGAGACGCCGAGCGACTTGGCAATCTCCCCGTGCTTATTGAGCTGGCTGTCCTTGCCGCCACCCTGGCCGGCTTTAAGTAGGGCATCTTGCAGCACGTGGTGAGCTTCCTTGACTAGGGTGCGACGGGGGGCGAGCGGTTTCTTGGCCATGGGCGAGCATAGGACGGCCTGTGCTCGGCCCGCAAGCGTGCGGCGGCGGTTACAGGTTTTTTGCCTTATTGTAAGGCGGGCGGGCCAGAAAAGATTGGAAAGAGGACGGGGCCACGGCATTGTCACGCTCATGATGATTTTCGCCGCCTCACCCGAAGAGGTTTCCTTGATTCTGCCAATCGGCCTGCTCGTCGCTGGTCTGGTTTTGATTGGTGCGGAGTTCTTTCTTCCGACGGTCGTACTTGGCTTCCTCGGCGCCGTCGTCTCCTTTGCTGGCATCTATCTTTCGGCGGATGCGGGCGTTCTCACCTGCGCGGTGTTCTGCGCCGTCTTCCTCGTCGTCCTGACGCTCGAGTTCTTCGCCTTCCGTCGCCTCCTACCCCAGACCAGCATCGGCCGCTCAATGATCAACGTGAGTAGCAACGAAGGCGCCGCCGTGCCTGCCGCCGCCGGTTACGCCGTCTACGTCGGGAAGACGGGCAAGGCCGCCACCGTGCTCGCGCCTTCGGGCACGATTGAGATCGACGGCACCTTGCTCGAAGCCTTTTCCCTCGACGGTTTCGTCGAACGCAACGCCGCCGTCGTCGTCACCGAGGCTGGTTCCGGCCGCGTGACCGTCCGCCGCTCCCGCTAACCCTTTCCATTCTCATGCCTACCATGCCTAACATCATCATCTGGATCGCAGCCGGCGCCCTGCTGCTGTTCGTCCTCTTCCTGCTCTCCTTCCTCGCCGTCTGGGTCCGCGCGCGCCTCGCCGGCGCCGAGGTCGGCTTGTTCGACCTTGTCGGTATGCGCCTACGCAGTGTTCCCTACGCCGTGATCGTCGACGCCAAGATCGCTGCCACCAAGGCCGGTCTTTCGGTCGACGTCGAGAAGATCGACGCCCACTACCTCGCCGGCGGAAACATTGTGCAGACGGTGCAGGCACTCATCGCCGCCCAGAAAGCCGGCCTACATCTCGATTGGAATCGCGCCTGCGCAATCGACATCGCGACCCGCGGCACGAACAAGTCCGTCCTCGAGGCCGTGCTCACTTCCGTCAGCCCCAAGGTCATCGACGTACCTAATCCGGCTAGCGGCCGCACCACGATCGATGCCGTCGCCAAGGATGGCATCCAGGTGAAGGTGAAGGCCCGTGTGACGGTCCGCACCAACCTCGACCGCTTCGTCGGCGGCGCGCAGGAAGAGACCATCATCGCGCGCGTTGGCGAAGGCATTGTCACCACCATCGGCTCCTCCGAGAGCTATAAAATCGTCCTTGAGAACCCGGATCGCATTTCCAAGACCGTCCTCGAGCGCGGTCTCGACGCCAACACCGCTTACGAAATTATGTCCATCGACATCGCCGACGTCGACGTCGGCGATAACATCGGGGCAATGCTTCAAGAGGCGCAGGCCAACGCTAACAAGAACATGGCGCAGGCGCAGGCGGAAATTCGCCGCGCGGCCGCCGTCGCCCTCGAACAGGAAATGCGTGCCCGCGTCGAAGAGATGCGTGCCCGCGTCGTCGAAGCTGAGGCCCAGATTCCGCAGGCCCTTGCTGACGCACTGCGCTCCGGCCGCATGGGCTACATGGATTTCCAGCGTCTGGAAAACCTTCGTTCCGACACCGAGATGCGCAAGGGTATCGCCGGTGACGGTCCCGCACCTGGCGCCAAGGCCTGAGCATGGAGCTGGCACTTTTCATCAAGATCGTCATCGGCGTAGTCGCGTTCGCGGCTTGGGTCGCCGGCAAGATCAAGGCGGAGGCCGGCCAGCCGTCACCGATTGCCGTGCCGCCGCCCGTGCCTCGTCGCACCCGTCGAGTGCGCAATGCGCCGCCGCCCCTCGCGCCAGAGCCGGAGCCTTCGGCCCCGCTCGCGGCGATCCATCTTGACGATACATCTCTCGTGGTTACGCGTCCGGCGCGTGCGCATACGCGCACGCAGTTCCGCGGCTCGGCCGCCCTCCGCCAAGCGCTCGTCGCCCGCGAAGTGCTCGGCCTGCCGCTCTCGCTGCGTCCGCCGCGTTTCTGATCAGCAACGCGGCGCAAAGATCCGCGCGGCGAGATAGGGTAGCGCGCAGCAGAGCACGATGCCTGCCCCGGACGGCACGGCTGGCAGGTAGTAGGAAAGATAAAGCCCGCCAATGCCCCCGGCCAGAGCGCAGCCCGCACCCCAGGCCATGACCTGCGGCACGGTACGGCCGAGCAGCAAGCCGGTTGCGGCGGGGATGACGAACAGGGCCGTCGTGAGCAGCGCTCCGACGAGGCGGACGCAGGCGACGGAGCCGAGCGCTACGAGTACAAGCAGGACGACTCGCATGAGCGCGGGCCGCGCGCCCAGGAGCGCCGCATATTCTTCGTCGAAGGAGGCCAGTTCGAGTTCCTTGTGCAGGACTCGCAGGCCAAGGAGAATAATCGCGGCGGTGACACCGATGACCAGGAGGTCTTCGCTGCCGACGGAGACGACGCTGCCGAAAAGTAGTCCCGCGAAGTCGCGCCAGGAGTTCGCCTGCTGCATGAGCGCGACGCCCGCGGCGAACATCACCGAAAGCATGACGCCCACGGCGCTGTCCTCGCTCGTACCTCGGCGCGCGGCGAGCCAGGCGGCGCCGGCCGCGGTCAGGAGCGCGGCGGCCAGTGCGCCGAGATAAGGCGAGAAGCCGAGGAGCAGGGCGCTGATCACGCCAGGCAGGATGGAGTGGGTGAGCGCGGTGCTCACGAAGGCCATTCGTCGGAGGATAACGTAGGCGCCAAGGCAGGCGCAGGTCGCGCTGCAGAGCGCGATGGCGACGAGGGCGCGCACGAAAAAAGGTTCGGTGAGCGGCTGGGTCAGTAACTCAAGCATGGCGGTGGTCGTGGCCAGAGCAGGCGATGCGCGTGATGACGGTGCCTTCGCGCATCTCGAGGATGCGGTCGAAGCGACCGAGATCGGCCGGGTCGTGTGTCGCCATCACAACGGTGAAGGCATGGCCTTGCTCGAAGAGGAAGCGGTCGATGATTTCGCGGCTAGGCTGGTCGAGGGCCGCGTAGGGCTCGTCGAGCAGGAGGACTTCGGCGCCTTGGACGACGGCGCGGGCGATGAGCGCGCGTTGCAGCTGGCCGCCGGATAGCGTGTGGACCGGGCGCTCGGCTAGTTCGGTCAGGCCGAGACGCGTGAGCGCGAGGTCGATGGCTTCGTCGCCGTGCTGACATTCTTCAAACCATCCATGGTGGGCGTAGGTGCCCATCTGGACTAGACGGCGAAGCTTGAGTGGGAAGAGTTCGGCGAGATGTGGCCGCTGGGCAAGGTAGGCGATACGACTGCGACCGAGGCGCGGGGATTCGCCGGCGACCAGCGCTTCGCCTGAGAGGAGCGGTGTGAGTCCGGCGAGCACGCGCAGGAGCGTGGATTTGCCTGAGCCGTTGGGGCCGATGAGCGCCGTCCGGCATCCGCAAGGAATCTCAAAGGTCGCGTTATCGAAGGCGACCGGTCCGTCGAGGCGGGCGGCGGCGGAGAGTTGTTTAGCTGAGACGGCGATACCCGGGCATCCGACCTTCTCTTTCTGCGCGTAGGGGATCGAGGGAAGGAGGGAAAAGACCGCCTCGCTGAGACGACGGGAGAGCGCTGTGATGATGCGGCTCATTTCAGCAGGGCCTGATACAGCTGTTTACCGTTGGTGAGCATCATGGAGGTCCAGGTGTCTCCAGGTCGTCCGGGCGGCTCGAGGTATTCGAAGGAGAGGGAGACCGGGGGCGGGAGGCCGGCGTCTTCCGTCAACCTCCGGGCGAAGGCATCACTCTGGCCTGCGTCAGTGACGAGGACGCGAATTTTCTGTTTTCGGATGAGGGCGAGTAGCTCGGAAAAATGACGGGCAGAAGGATCGGCCGATTCCCCGGACCCGCTCGCGATAATCGTGCCGGCAACGTTTAGACCGAAGCGATTGGCGAACTGTCCAAGGTTGGCATGATGGGAAATGAACGCCCTTTTGTGTGGGGGGATTTGCCTGAAGAGCTCGTTAAGCTCGTTATCCACAGCACTTACTTCTTTAAGATATTGTTCATAAGCGTTTTGCGTATCTATACCCCCTCCAATTTTCTGCAGTCTTTCGGCCAGGAGCTTCACCATTTTTTTGACTTCGATGGGGTCGATCCACGCGTGCGGGATATCGGCACAATGGTGCCCCGCTTGGGCGGCGGTACCGCTATGCAGCCAGAGTATCGAGTCGCTGCGTTGATTCGCCTTACCCCAAGCGGCGAGCCAGGGTTCAAACTCTGGGCTCAGGGCGACGATCAAGGTGGCGCGGCGCAGGTCTTTCGCGTGGCGGGGGCTAAGCTGAAAGCCGTGTGCCTCGCTCCGGCGAGGAATGATGCTTATCGATTCAAGTCCTTTTCCACCAATGACTTGAACCCAGTCTTCAATGACGCTGAAGCTTGACACGATGACCGGTTTTTCTTGCGCGTGGGCCTGTCCGACGAGCCCCGGACTCGCGGAAAAGATCAAGGCTGCAAGCAGACGAAGCATGTAATACCAGACTCACAAGGAATGGCGACAGATGCAAGTAATTTGCATCTAAGAAAGGTTCCTTATATGAGGTTTTTTTGCATTTGCCACTGGGGTTCTACTGGGACAAATTCTCACTTCCCATGCCCCAAGTACATGCTGTTTTTGCCAGCGTAATGGCTTTCTGCCTGTCCCTATCCTGCGTTTTAGCCCAGGCGACGAAGGCCGAAGGGGGTGCTGGCGCGAACAAAAGCCCCGTGGTCGTGCGCTCCGTCCATTTCGACCCGACCAAGATCGGCGGCCAGAAGCACGAATGGATCCGCATGCAGGTCGAGCTGCAGGCGAATTTTAATCCAGAGACCAAGACCGCGACCGAGGACAAGGCCGGGAAGAAGGCGGCCAACAAGCAGTGGGTGGACAAGATTAAGGTGACCGTCACGCAGATCTTCAAGCCGCTCGCCGCCAAGGAGGCCTCCGAGTTCTCCTATTACCGATCCACCGCCACCGTCTTAACGATGGAGGTGAATTCCGCCCGCTCTGTTTATTTCTACCTGCCTGGCGATATCGTGAAGCGCGACCGTCTCAAGATGCAGCCTGATTACTTCTACGTGCAGCTTGAGGTCGGCGGAACCGAAGTACCTCTTTATACCGAAGCGGGACGTCTTTCTCCGGACATGAAGGCCGCCGTCCATCAGCAGTTCGTGAACAAGCAGACCTTCGATGGGGCCCGCGACTTGGCTGACCGTGGCGTCACCGCCAATACGGGCATGCTGCGTCCCCAGTACCTCGTGCCTTACGCCATCTTCGACACCGTGCCCCAAGGTTCGCCTTCCCCTGAGTTCCTCCGGGAAGATACCGCCTCTCGCTAACCCCCCTTTTTCCGTTTTCCGCATGAGCCAGAAAAAGGCCACCATCGTCAATCTCGCCTCGTCGAACGTCTCGGTCTCCCAGTTTTCCGCTGTGTCGGGGAGCTTGGTGCTCGAGCAGTTCTACGTCGAGGAAATCGCTCCTGGACTGACGGGCGACGACGAGTGGTTGAACGCCGCGATTGCCGCTCTGGCGAACTTGGTCAACGCTCATGAGCTCAAGGGTCGCGTCACGGTCATCGCCCCCGCTTTCCTGCTGTTGCAGAAGCCGCTCAAGGTCCCGCAAGTCGAACGTGCCCGTCAGGCCCAGATTGTGGCCTTCGAGGCCCAGAACGCGATTCCCTATCCGCTCAACGAAGTCATTTGGGACAGCCAGGTCATGGCTTCGGACGGCGTCGAGGCGGAAGTCCTACTCTTCGCTTTACGCACCGAGGTCGCGACCAAGATTGCGACCATGGTTACCTCGGCTGGTCTGCGCCCGATGTCGATTCAGGCCGCCCCGCTGCTCGACAGCCAGGCGTTCCGTCTGGCCGGCGGCTCCGCCGCGGAGGAAGCCCTCATTGTCAACGTGGGCGCCCGCTCGACCACGCTCAGTTTCGTTGGCCCCGGCGGCGTCAACATCCAGTCCGCCACCAACATCGGCGGGAATCTGCTCACGCAAGGCGTGTCGGATAATACGGGCCAGCCTTTTGCGGTTTCCGAAGCTATCAAGGTGGGCTACTTTTCCGGTATCGTGCATCTGCCGGAGTCTGATCCGCAGGTCGCGGTCCTTCAGGCCAACGCGCAGACCTTCATCCGGCGCCTCGCCCAGGACATCAATCGCCGCCTGATTAATGTGCGCCGCGGCACCAATGGACGACAGCCGGCCCGTATCCTCGTCACGGGTCGCGGCTCGCAAGTGCCGGGTCTTTCCGAACAGCTTTGCGAGACCCTGCGCCTCCCGGTCGAAGTCTTTGATCCCTCGGCGGTCATTACGCCCGGAGCCGGGATTAATCCTGAGCAGCTCGAGCGGGCTAAGTATCAGATCACCGAGGTTATCGGCGAAGCCGCTCGCCTCATCCTGCCTCAACCCATTGGCGTCAACCTGATCCCGCGGGATATCGCCGCACAGCAGGCCTTTGACGCTCGCAAGCCTCGTCTGGTCATCGCTGCCGCTCTGGCGGCGGCGGCGCCATTCTGTGTCTGGCTGGCCTTCGCCGACGCCGAGAATTGGAATCGCGAGCAGACCGTCGTCATCCAAGGCCGACAGGTCGAGCTCGCCACCCGCCGTACGACCATCGAGGAATCGAGGAAGAAGGCCGCCGAACTCGCCGCCAAGGCGAAGGAACTCGAATTCGTCGTCACGAACCGCTCCAACTGGCCCGCCTTCCTTGGCGACCTCCAGGATCGCATCGGCACCTGTAAGAACACCTGGATCGAGGAGATGCATGTGAAGTACGAGACTTTGCCGGCAGCTCCGGCCGCCGAAGGCCAGCCCGCGCCGGCTCCGGTCGTCGTCACCAAGGTCATCGTCTCGGTCCGGTTCCTCTTTACCGAAGTACCACTCGAAGTCCCTCAGTACCGTGCCCAAGCGGAAAAAGAAAACATCGGCCGTCTGCTTGAGGTCGTCCGCAAGTCGCCGTATGTCGGTTCCGTCCCGGAAAGCGAAATCGTCGTCACGGACCAAACCCTCAAGGCTTCCGATAACAAGACCGTGATCCGGATGACCCCGAAGGCGACCCTCACCCTTATTATCCGCAAGGATAAGGCCCTTTAAGTCATGCAGAATTTCAAGAAAAACTTCGGGTTCAACCTGCTGCTTATCGCTTTAGCGGTCTCGTTCGTCGTGGGTTGCGCCTTCGCCTATTTGGCTTACCGGGGCGGCGCCTCCTCCGCCCTCTTGCTCAAGCGTGCACGCATTGACCAGGGCGCCTTGCTCCAGGGGCACGCCTTTGTGGCTGGGAGTCCGGCCGTGTCGCTGAACGAGGACAATGTCGCCAAGGCCGCCGATGACGTGAAGGCGCTGGAAACGCATCTCGGCTCCCTGCGGATGGCCGTCGCCGGTAATCCCGAGCTAGCCATCAAGGGCAAGCCTTCTGCCAACTCCGCCGAGTTGAGTGCGTTGCTTCGCGAATCGGTCGATGGCTGGCGTAAACTCGCCGCCGACAACGGTATCAAGCTCTCTCAGACCGACCCGACGGCCTTCGGATTCCACCGCTACATCCACAATCAAGGCACCTCGCCTAAGCGTGAGTTCCAGAAGGTCGACCAGCAGCGTCAGGTCATCGATTTCCTCGTCCGTCAGCTTGTTGATTCCCGCCCGCCCGGCTCGCCTCTCCTGATCGAGTCCGTCGACCGGGAGGCCGTCGAGACGTTCGTGCTTATCCCGGAAGGTAAGCCCGGCGCTGGCACCTTTGGCCCCGAGCCAGACGGCGCCCGCGACCTGGTCGATGAGTTCGTCGCCTCCCGGACGTTCGACCGTCGCGACCTGGTCGAAACCAGTTCTTACCGCGTCCGTTTCGTGGGTTACACGCCGACACTGCGCACCTTCGTCAACAAGATCCGTAACTCCGGGCGCCCGCTGGTGATTTCTTCGATTGATGTCGGCGTGGCCACCCCCGAGGTCCAGAAGCTGCTCGCGTCTGCTTCTGCTCTCGTTCCGGTCGCATCGTCTAACGCCGCCGCCCCCTCCGTGATCGGCAACTTCTTCCGCGATGAGCCCGTCACGGCTACCAGCGGAGCCAAGTCGGTCAGAACTGAAGATAAGCGCGTCCTGGTCGTGCCCCGCAAACTTTCCACCTTCGTCGTGCAGGTGGATTACCTTTCCATCCCCGAGGAGAAGCCGCCGGCCGCCGCCGAAGGCGAACCTAAGAAATAAAGCACCCCGGACATGAATTCCCGTAAGGACATCATTCTCATCATCCTTGGCGCACTGCTGCTCGCCGTGGGCGCGACCGCCTATCTTAGTCCGGGCCTAATCGCTCCGGTGGTCCCAGACGAAGAGGGTAAGGCCGTCGCCCTCAAGCAGCTCAAAGATGCCGTCCCGCGTGGGGATGTTTATCCTTCGACCCCGCGTGCTTCGCTCGAAGACAACATCAAGGACTGGCTCAGCCCCGAGGAGAACGACGACAATTGGGACTACGATCTCTTCACGACGATCGACGTCGTCTGGGATCCTGCTCTCCGCGAGTATGTTCCGCGCAGCCGCAAGGCCGAGGAGATGCCCCCCTTCGGTGTCGCGCTCGTTTCCGTGGGTTACCCCACCTACACCTTCATGCTCAGCCATACCACCTTGGGACCCGGCAAGAAGGAAGAGGATCGCCTCTTCTCGCTCAAGAATGTGAAGACCAAGCAGTACTTGGATGACTGTAAGCTCAATAAGCCGGTTCCGGATGCCCCTTACCTCACTCTCAAGTCCTTTAAGGTGATCAAGGGTAAGGATGCCGACGGCATTCCCTTCGTCCGTAACGTCCTCACCCTCGATGACCGCCAGTTTGGCCAAGTGGTCGAGGTCGACGACGACAAGCCGTTGGAGTTTAAAGGTCGTGTAGATATCTTGGTTAATTCGCCCACCGATCCGGCATGGACGCTCACCCTACACGCCGTTGGTGATAAGTTCTCCTACAATGGGGCTAACTACACAGTCAAAGGCATTGACTTGCCCGCCCGTAGCGTGACTTTTGATAAGTCCTTCGCTCTTAACCCCAAGAAGCCGAAGAAACTCATTTCAGACCCGCAGACGCTGATCGTCCCGGCGCCCGTAGCTCCGGCTCCTAAGTCGAAGACCGTCACCCCAGCTGCCCCCAAGTCCATCACCCCTAAGAAATAATTTTCAAAGCCCCAAACTCATGAAAAATCTCCACCGTTCGCAGCTTGCCTGGGTCGCTCTCGCCCTTGCTTTAGCCGCAGGCTCACTTGTCGCCCAAGATGGCGATGCAGCCGCCCGTAAGCCTCAGCTCCTCGCCGAAGCCTTGAAGGCTCGTGACGAAGGCGACCTTCAGGCCGCCAAGACCAAATTCGAGGCGATCCTCGCCATCGACGCCAAGGATGTTGGCGCCGCCGAAGGACTCTCGTCCGTCAATGCGGCCATCGCCGACGCCGAAGCAGCCAAGAAGGCCGCTGACGCCGGGAAGCCGTCTCCCGACGCCCCGAAGGCTGATGCGCCCGCCGCGAAGATGGCCTCCGCCCTCGACGAAGTCGCCGCCGTCCACGAGAAGCTTTTCACCGAAGTCACCCTAGCGATCGAGCAGGCCCGCAAGAAGTCCGCCGCCGGCGACCACAAGGGAGCCCTCGAACTCCTAGATGGAGCCAACGGCGCTCTCCCGGCGACCGCTGCCGCCCAGAAGCTTCGCGACACCATCGCCTTGACCAAGCAGGATGTCGTCATTCAGCGGGACGCCGGTGGTTCCTCTGCCGCCCAGGAAGAAGTGAAGCGCCTCGCCCGGGTTAACGCCGAGGCACTCGGCAAGCAGGGCGACGCCATCGCCTCCGCTGAAAGCCTCATCCGCAAGGGTACGGCTGACTCCATCGATAAGGCCCTGAATGACCTCGAGGTCGCTGAACGCGCTCTGGGTAATGAGACCCTTTCCAATAAGGGACTCAAGGATCGCATCAAGGAAACCAAAGGCTCAGCCATCGCCCGTCGTACGCTCATCGCCATCGAAGCCCGCGACATGATCAAGGCCGCCTCGTTCATCACGCAGTATGCCGAACTGAAGGGCAAGGACGACCCCAGCGTCCTCCGCCTCCAGAAGGAATTCGCTTCCAAGCGAAATAATCCGACCTATCGCAACGTCGACGAGCTTTCCCCCGGCCTCCGCGTCAAGGACGACAAGGTCAACGAGCTGCTCGTCAAGGGCCGTGCCCGCTATCTCTACGGCGATTACCAAGGCGCCCTCGATTCCTACCGCGAAGTGCTGCAGTACCAGCCCAACAATTCCGAATCCAAGGCCTACCAGATCCGCATCCGCCAGATGCTGTCCGATAACTCCGGCCAGTGGAATCGTGGCGTGACCAAGGGTAAGCTCCTCGAGCTCCTCGATGAGACCTGGAAGCTCCCGGAAGTCTTCAATCGTGAAAACATCAAGGTCGACGCCGCCAACGGCAACGACCCGGTCGTCGAGAAGATGAAGTCCATCCAGTTGCCCGAAGGCTTCATGGTCCGCGACCAACCGCTCGACCGCGCTCTCGCCCTCCTGCAGACTTCCGCCGCCTCCTATGACAAGGATCAGAAGGGCGTAAACGTCGTCCTCATCGACCCGGCTAACAAGAACCCCACCGTCAGCCTGCAGCTCCGCAATGTCTCGGTCTACCAAGCTCTCGACTACATCTGTAAGCGAGTTGGCTTCAGTTTCTCCGTCGGCTCGGGTGGCATCATCGAAGTCCGCGAGGATTCCGGCGACAGCCTCCTTGAGACCGAAATCTACCCGCTTTCCACCGCTGCCGTGCTCAAGATGACCGGTCTCAGCGCTGGTGGTTCGGGTGCTGCTGCTGGCGCCGGTGGTGCGGCGGCGAATCCCTTCGGCGGTGCTGCCGCCGGCGGTGCCGGTGCCGGCGACGGCCAGCGTCCGGAAGAAGTGGCCATCCGTAACTTCCTCACCCGTTCCGGCGTGGCGTTCGAACCCCCGGCGACCCTGTCGTATGACGGTACGAACCTCATCGTCTACCAGAGCCGCAAGAACCTGGACCGCGTGAAGAACATCATTCGCCGCTACTCCGACATCAAGCAGGTCCACATCGAAGCTAAGTTCATGGAAGTCGAACAGAAGATCCTGAACGAACTCGGCGTGAACTGGACGTTGTCCCCGACCGCTGGCGGCGGCGGCAACGTGAACGCGGCTTCGAACCTCCGTTCAATTGCCACCGTCTTCCAGGCTAATAACAGCACCCCTCGCAGCCTCAATATTAGCGGCTTTGCCTCTGGTGCGATTGATATTCCCCAGCTCCCCCCCAGCTTCCCTGCAGGAACGAATCTCGGAGCTGCCACCAGCAACTCCTACAGTGGCACGATTGGGTTCCTTGGGAAAGAGACGCTCGCGGTCGCCATTCGTGCCATCGAGCAGAGCTCCGGTAGCGACCTGATGTCCTCTCCGAGCTTGACCGTCCTTGACGGCAAGACGGCCGTCATCCGGGTGGCTCAGCTACTTCGCTATCCTCAGTCCTACGGAGACACGACGGCCTCCACCACGCCCGCGACCGTGGGGTCGGGCGGCGGCGGCGTCGCGATTACTGCCGGTACGCCCCAGGACTTCACCGTCCAAGAAATCGGCGTGAACCTCGAAGTCACTCCAACCGTGGCGGCTGATGATTCCATCGCCCTTAACCTCAAGCCCAAGGTGACCGAATTCGAAGGTTTCGTCGAATACGGTGGCACCTCGATCGCCATCAGCGACGGCATCACCGTCTCGGTGCCTTCGGGCTTCTTCCAGCCGATCTTCAGCACGCGCGAAGTGACCACCGATGTCACCGTCTTCGACGGCGCCACGGTCGTTATCGGCGGCTTGACCCGCGAAGAAGTGAAGACCGTCGAAGACAAGGTGCCGGTTCTCGGCTCTATCCCGCTTATCGGCGCAGCTTTCCGTTCCACCGGCAAGTCGGTCCAGAAGCGTAGCCTTATGGTGTTCGTGACCGCTAACCTGGTCTCCCCGGGCGGCGCCACCCTGCGTAGCACTCACCCTGGCATGCGCGCCGGTTCGACCTTCTCGAACCCCACGCTCATCTCCCCGGGCGGCGCGGTCTATCGTGAGCCGATCGAAGTCGCTGCGCCGACTCCGGCTCAGCCCACGGTCGTCACTGAGCCGGCTAAGTAAGCCTGCTCCGCGATTCTCGCCATCTCGGGCCCGCCATTCGGCGGGCCCGCTTTTTTCTCGATGCGTCCGAAGGGTGGGGCGACAATCCGGTATGCGCTGGCTGCTCATCGATGGCTTCAATCTGGTTTTCCGGAGCCACTTCGCGATGGAGCGTTCCAACCTCCGCCGGCAGTCCGATCAGTTTCCCACCGGCGCCCTGCATGGCTGGATGAAGTCGCTGCTGGACCTCCGTGATGGCGAGAAGCCCGATCGCTGTGCGGTCTTCTTCGACCTCGGCGGATCCGACCGTCACCTGGCCGTCTTGCCCGAGTACAAGGCTCAACGAGACGACACGCCGGAGGAGATCGTCCAGCAGCTGCCCGAGATCAAGCGACTGACCGCGCTATTGGGCTTTCAGGTCTTCGAGCGGCGTGGGGTCGAGGCTGACGACCTCATCGCCACCGCCGTCCGCATCCTCGCGGCCTCCGGCGATGAGTGTGTGATCGTCAGTGCGGATAAAGATTTCGGCCAGTGCGTCGGCGGACCAGTCATCCAGTTGGCACCTCCGCCGACGGCGAATCCGGCGGCGGGCTGGCGACGGCTTGATTCGGCGACCGTGACCGAGAAGTTCGGCGTACCTCCGGCCCGGATTGCCGACTACCTCGCCTTGGTCGGCGACACCGCTGATAACATCCCTGGACTTAAGGGCGTGGGCCCTAAGACCGCCGTGAAGTGGCTCACCGAATACGGCGACCTCGAAGGCGTGCTCTCTGCCGCGGACACGCTGCAGCCGGAGCGTTTTCGCGAGCAAGTGAAGGCGGAGGCCGAGCGGATTCGCGGTAACCTCACCCTGGTCACCTTCCAGACGGATTTCGATTTCGAGCCAGGCCAGCCGATGCGTGAAGATGTTGCCGCCGTGGAGTCTTTCTTGGCGGAGATGGAGATGCATTCGACCTTGCGGCGGTATCAGGCGAAGCATGGCCGGGCCTCAGTCGTACCGGAACCAGCGCCGCAGTCGGTCGACGTGCCGAAGCCGAAAGCCAAGCCAACGGACGACTCCCGGCAGGGCGAGCTCTTCTGAGCAATAAAAAGGCCCGCCGGTGAGGGCGGGCCTTGTCGGGAAGAATCAGCGCGAGGCTTAGTTCTTCTTGTCGGCCTTCTTGTCGACCTTCGGGGCCTCGATGGCGATCGGAGCGGCGGCGGCTGGAGCAGCGCCGTGGGTCTTCTCGACGTAGGCCTTCACTTCGTCCTGCGTCAGGGCGACCCAGAACTTGGCTTCCAGTACATCGAAAACGATGTTATTGGAGAAGATACCGTAGGTCTTACCCATGTGTTCGGCGTTCTGGGTGAGGGTTTCGGTCACCTTGGCGATTTCATCCTGGGCGCGCTTCTTGGCGGCTTCGTCAGGGGCGGTCTGCTCGGCGGCGCGGAGCTGGAGGAGGGCGTTCTGCTGGGCCTGGACGATATTGATGTTACGCTCGAAGAGCGGGATGTGCTCGCCCGTCATCTTGCAGAGCTGAATCATCTTCTGGTTACCGCGGGCGACGACTTCGTTCTCCTTGAAATCGGGGCTCTTGCGGAGTTCGGCGATTTGTTCGTCGGTGACCGGGGACATCAGCTGGATGGCCTGATTCTGGATGAAGTGGGGGCGGATCGCGACGGTATCCATCTTGAAACCGTAGACCTTCTCGAAGACGGCGTCCTTCTGGTTGAAGTCTTGGAGTTCGCCTTCGCGAAGCTTCGTCACGGCTTCCTTCTCGGTCGTCGTGAGGGCGCTCTGGATGCGCTGGTTGAGTTCGACGATCTTCTGGGCCTGAGCCACCATGACGTTCACGTCATTGGTGAAACGGGTGAGGGTCTCGGGGTGGCTGATGGTGACGAACTTGAAGAAGACCTTGTTATCGTGCTGCAGCAGGTTTTCGTCGACCTTGGGGGCGTCCGGGGTGTCGGTGGCGGGCATGTTAGGGGTAGGTTTTGGGGTTGGGGTAAGGGAGAGAGTTTACTTCTTGTCGCCCGCGGGGGCGCTCTTGGCCTCGATGGCCTTCTTTTCTTCTTCGGTGATCTGGACGGCGAGCTTGGCTTCGGCCGGAAGCGTGATGGCTTCGGCGTTGAAGTCGAAACCGCGGGACTGCTTGAACTCGCCGAGGCTCTTAGTGAGGTCGTCCTGGATCTCCTTGATGGCCTTCTCGACCTTCTTCTTGTCGTCGTCCTTGGTCAGCTTGGGCTGGAGGTCGATGAGCTGCTGGAGCTGGGTTTTGGCATCGGTGATACGCTTAAGCGAGAGACCGAAGGTCTCGACCTCGCCCTGGCCACTGATGGTGTCGCGGATCTGGAACTTTTTCTCGCCGTTCGAGATGATGGTGTCCGGCTTGAAGTCCTTGGCGCTGGAGAGCTTGGTGAATTCCTCGTTGGAGATCGGGGTAGCGATCACGGCCTTGGTGAAGGAGAGCTGGTACGGGCGCTCGATGCTGAAGCCGTTGTAGAGCTTACCCATGGATTCGTTGTCGCCTTTGAGCTTGGCCTGCTTGGCGGCGATTTCATGTCCGCGGGCTTCTTTCTCCGGGGTGGTGAGGGCGTTCTCTAGGAAGACCTGGAGTCGCTTGAGTTCTTCGACCTGCTGGCCGAGGACTTGGACATTCTTTTGGAAGGTGAGGCATTCGGCGATGTTCTTGCCGTTCCAGACTTCGGCTAAGTAGGTCTTGGGTTCAGACTTGGCGCTGCCAGCGAGCTTGACCTCGGGGGCGGGAGCAGCGGCCTTGGTTTCGGCGGGCTTGGCTTCCTGAGCATTCAGGGAGACGCAGAGGGCAGCCAGGAGGAACGAGAACTTGTTCATGTGAGTGGGGAGGGATGTTCCAACATACGGAAGCCAGTCCCTTGGACTACCAAAAAATCTACCTAGAGGTTACTTTTTCGCTCCCTGGAGAGATCGGTCGATAATTTTGGCTAAATCGACTTTTTCGGCCTCTTTTTGCAATTGTTCGTCGGCCAAGACTGCGCGGACTTTAGGATGGTCGATGAAACCAGTTAAGTCATTGTTGTTCAACAACTCACGAACTTTTTTGTCTTCCCAGGCTAAGTAAAGGGTGGGGTGGGCAGCCAGAGCCCTGATTTCTGGTTGAGCCATGAGCCTCCGTCTGGCTTCGGGCTCTGCCATGAGCCGCCGGGTCTGGCGAATCAGAGTGCGTTGCTTGTCGGGGATGGGCGACCACCCCTTGAGGTCGGCGGTGATAGAGGTGGCGGCGAGGTCGTTACGGATGTCGACGGTCCAATGATGTCGGGCCGCGCCGGGCTTCTCAAAAAGGTCATAGACCGAGGCGACGGTCGCAAGGACGGCAATCAGGATGAGGAAGTAGAGGGCGCCAGTCCAGCAGCCGACAAGGGAGCCAAGCACGGGACTTTCAGCTTCTTTCTGTCCCTCAGGCAGCCGGCCGAGGCGCCAGAAGATCGCATAGCAGAGCAAACCGGCCAGGCAACTCAGCACGAGCACGCCGGTGATACCCCGGAGGATCCAGGGGTAGGAGGTTCCTTGGAGGCAGGCCTGACCGAGGTCCGAGCCGAAGAGCCAGCCGACGAGCTGGCCAGTCGCGAGTGCCACGGGCCCGGCGAGCTGGCGCATCGGGCCGCGTCGATAGCCCCTCCACGCGCCACGGATCATCAGCAGTGCGAGGAAGGCGAGAGCGACCCACAGGGTCACGGAGAGGGTTGGGACGTCGGCGGCCATCAGGATTCGCCGAGCACCTTGCGGATGGATGGCTCGCGGGCTTCGATGCTCTCGGCCAACTTAAACTGCACTAGCGCGCGCCGTAGGTTGTGTCCGGGATAACGGACCTTGAAGTAGACGTCGCCGGCGAGATGGTCCGCGAGGAAGCGGATGCCGAGTTCGAGTGGGATCAAGTGGATACAGTCGAACAGATGCCGGTGGTCAGCCTGACTGAGGAAGTCCTTCGCATGGGCCTGATAACCCCTGTAAATCATGCTAAAAAGCTCGAGGTCGAAGATGACGGCTCCGAGTTCGGAGGCGTCTTCGCCCGCGGGATTACACACGGAGCGCATGGCGTCGCCGATGTCATAATGGACCAGTCCAGGCTGTACGGTATCGAGGTCCACGATGCACGTGCCGCGGCCGGTGGCCTCGTCGATCATGATGTTGCCGACCTTCGGGTCGCCGTGTGTGGTGCGCAGGCCGAGGTCACCCCGCGCGCGCGCGTCCTCGAGTACAGAACAGCGGGCGCGGCGCGTCTCGACGAAGCGGACGGCCCGCTTGGCCTCTTGCGAGGCGTTGAGGATTTCCTGGCCTCCGGGGGTTGCGAGGGCGGCGTCCATCTTGGCGAGGTAGCCGGGCGTGACGTGGAAGCCGGGTAGGGCGTAGCCGAGCTTTTCGGCCGGGAGGTCGCTGACCATGCGGTGGAAGTGGCCTAGCACGATGCCGGCTTCGTGGGCGTGTTCCGGATTGCGCACCTTTTCGTAGGCGTGCGCGCTGGCGATCTGCGAGATGGCGCGCCAGAGGTCGCCATCGGCGTCCGTCACCCAATCTTCCCCCGTCTTCGTCTGAATGATTTTCGGGAGCTGCCAGATACGGTCCGCTCCTTCGGTCTCGGCCTCAAGCTTCGCGTGACAGTGGTCCGTGAGCACGCGCATGTTCTGCATGATCACTTCCGGCTGCGGGAACACCGACTTGCGGATGCGCTGCACGATGAAGCGCTGCTCCGAGAAGGTGGTGCGGAAAACCGCGAGATAGGTGTCGTTGACGTTGCCCGAGCCGTAGGGCGCGACGGTCACGAGCCTTCCCGGGACGTCGAACTGGCGGGCGATTAAGGCGGCTCGCATGGGGCTTTCCCGCTAATTTGCGGTAAGTTCGGGGGCTGGCGAGGGCATTCCCGTATCGCCAAGGCTTGATTTTCGCCCCGGGCTCCTCATGTTCAATGTTCCTCTGCGACGCCACCTTAGCTCAGCTGGTAGAGCATCTCATTCGTAATGAGAATGTCGCCGGTTCAAATCCGGCAGGTGGCTCCATCGCAGGGGACAATTTCCCAGCCGCCCGTTTGCCCGCCCGGGCTTTTCCTCCAACCTTCCCGCTATGAGTCGCGCCGACCATCCGCCCCGCAGCCGGGATCTTTCCCGTCGCTACGACCGGGACTTCCGGGCCGACGATGCGTACCGCGCCACGTTGCCGGACATGCAGAACAAGGACGCCTCCCTAATCCAGGGTGCCAACGTCCCGATTCAGCACGTCGGCATCTCGGGTTTCCGCCTGCCGATGCTGGTCGCCACCCGTGACGGTAAGCCGATCACGCTCGAGTGCACGGTCACCGGCTCGGTGTCCCTCGCGGCCGACCGCAAGGGGATCAACATGTCCCGCATCATGCGGACCTTCTACGAGTTCAAGGATCGCGTGCTCTCGCATGAGCTCCTCGAAGAGGTGCTCGTCCGCTACAAGAAGGACCTCGATTGCAGCCGTGCCCGCATCATGGTCGAGCTGCGTTACCCAATCCTGCAAAAGTCCCTGCGTTCGGGCCTCGAAGGCTGGCAGTATTACCGCGCGGTCCTCGAAGGCACCATCGACGACCTCGACCGCCTCCGCCGCTACGTCCACTTCGACTTCGTCTACTCGTCCGCCTGCCCTTGCTCCGCCGAGCTCACGGAGCACGCCCGCGAAGAGCGCTCCGCCTACGGCATCCCGCACTCGCAGCGCTCCAAGGCCCGCGTGGTCGCCGAGGTTGCTCCCGGCCGCTCCCTCAGCATCGAGGACATGAAGGACCTTTGCCTGAAGGGTCTCCAGACCGAGACCCAGGTCATGGTGAAGCGCGAGGACGAGCAGGCTTTCGCTGAACTCAACGGCGCCTATTCCAAGTTCGTCGAGGATGCCGCGCGCGTCGTCTACGAGCAATTCGACGCCGATGCCCGCGTGCGCGACTTCGTCATCGCCTGCTCGCACCTCGAATCCCTGCACTCCCATGATGCCGTCTCGGTCATCAACAAGGGTATGCCGAGCGGTCTTTCGGCGGATTTCAGCAATTTCAGAGACCTGATCTGCTAGTCTGCTGACGGCTTGCCCATTTGGGGTGACCGTCATACGGTCACTTTCATGAGGGGGTAGCTCAGCTGGATTCAGAGCAGCAGCCTTCTAAGCCGCCGGTCGCGGGTTCGAGTCCCGCCCTCCTCACCACTTTCTGGCCCGCCGCCCTTTTCGGGGAGGCGGGCTAACCGTATCTGGGTGTTCTGGGTTTGCGGCAGGCTGGCCTAGCGACTACTCCCAGTCATGCAAATCCACGTCGCCCGGAATTCCGCTCAGCTCGGGATTTTCGCCCCCGAAGAAATCCAAGCTGGCCTGCAGTCAGGTCGCTTCCACGCCTCCGACCTCGCCTGGCGCGATGGTATGGCTGCCTGGACGCCGCTCGGTGACTGGTCTGAATTTCGCGGCGTCGGCGTGCCGCCGCCTTCGCCCGGAGTGCGTGTGGCCGACGCGCCGCCCGCTTCGACGATTCCATGGGAACAGGGCAAGTCGCTCGGCTCGTTCTTCGCGACAATCAAAATGGCGATTATGAACCCTTCGTCCTTCGCGAGCGGGCGCTTCGCTTTCGGCGATTGGCTAGTCTTCTGCTACGTGGGAGTGCTGATTTCCATGCCGTTTCAGTTGATCAACATCACCGCTTTCGGAGATAAGAACGCCCAGATCAGTGAATTCCTCCGCAGCCTAAACATACCTGAAGTCACCAAGGCGGCTGAACAGCTAGTGCGGGCCGAGCCGACACCCGTCTGGCTCACGGCCTTTGGCACTCTGATGGGATTGGCCGTTGCGCCGCTCATCTACGCTTTCTTCGCCTTGCTGCATTGGGTTGGTCAGCGGATTTTCCGCTACCAAGTTTCCGTGGAACGAACAGTCGCGGCCTCCTTGCTCGTCACCGCGACCCTGGCAGTGCTGATGGCGCCACTGCAGCTGATCGGCTTCAGTTTCGCCGTGCAGATGGCTATAAGTGCCCTGCTCCTTATTCCCGCCTGCGTGGTCTATTACCGCACGCTGGGAGCGGCGACCGGCATTTCCCCGTGGGCCCAGTTCGGCATCGATAACTTCATCTGGTTCGTCTTTTGCTGCTGCTGCTGTTTCCTTCCAGCGGCTCTTCTTTGGGGCGCCGCGGCTACGCGCTGATCGGTGCTTCGGTTGATCCGCAGGCCTGCCTATCCGGGCGAGCTCAATCACGAGCTCGTCTGGCCGGCGGCATTCCTTGGCGGTGCGGTCTTCGCCTGGGGATGGTTCCTGTCTGGCCTGCAATTGCCGCAGTGTATCTTCATGCGGGTGACTGGGCTGCCTTGCCTAGGTTGCGGAGGAACGCGCTGTGCCCGTAACCTAGTCGATCTAGATTTCGGGCAGGCTTTCCTTTTCCACCCCGGATTCTTCCTCGTCGTCCTGTTGGCCGCAGTTTGGACGATCTACTCGACAATCTTCTGGCTCCGTCGCGATACGCTTCGCCTGCGGCTCTTCGTCGAGCCGGCCTATTCCGTTCGGCTTCGCTTCGCCTTCGTGGTCGTGCTCCTCGTCCACTGGGCCTGGCAGTGTTATTACCTGACGCGCTGACATGATCCGTAATCTGCTCCGCTTCGTCGGTTGGGTCTGCCTGCTTGTCCTGCTCTCGGTCGGCGTACTGGGGCTGGTCTATGTCCTCTCCGAACGAACGCAGAAGATCGCCATCGAGCAACGGGTGCTGAACGTGGTCGATACGGTGCGCGAAGACGGCACGACTCCCCGTAAGGTCGTCGACGCGCTGGATCGCTTGGCCGATGGTACCGAGGCGGTGAAGGGTGATATCATCCCCGCGCCGATGCCGGATTTGAACGCGACTGCCCCTTATGGCGAGCCAGCCGATCGCCTGGGTCTAAAGCACCTCGTCAATCGCGGCTACTCGGTCGGCTACGACGATTCGCTGCCATCGCCCCGCTGGTCTTCTTACCGCGTATTTCCTTATAAGGACGTGCATCTCGAGCGGCCTTCCTCGTTCAAGTCCGACGGCCGTACCTCGGCCCGCGTGACGACTTCGGAGTACGTGCGTTCCGGCTACGACCGCGGGCACCTTTCGCCGAACTACGCGATTTCGGTCTGCTACGGCGAGGAGGCCCAGAAAGAGACGTTCCTTTTGAGTAACATCGTCCCCCAGCTCCACGCGCTCAATGCCGGGCTGTGGAAGGACATGGAGCAGCGCATCATGAAGCGCTACGTCGGCCGCTACGGCACCGTCTGGGTGCAGGTCGGCCCCGTCTTCACGTCGCCGCCCGCCAAACAAGTCGGCCGCGTCCCGGTGCCGTCGTCATTCTGGATGGTGATCTCGGAATACGACGAGCCTGGTCAAGGGATTCGCGCCATCGCCTACCTCGTGCCGCACGAAGAGAAGTGGCGCGACGTCGAGTTGACCCGTTACGTCGTGAGTATCCGCCGTATCGAGGAGCTTACCGGACTAGATTTTTTTCCGAAGCTACCCAAGCCGACGCAGGAACGCCTGGAATCAACGCCCGCGCCGCGCGCTTGGTGACGGCAGCTCGCGTCGCAAATCGGAGGCGTGGAGCAGGCAGACGCAGTCAGCGCCGTCCGCCGTCGGTAGCCACATGATGGGTAGCTTCGGCCACGCGAGGTGCATCGCCTTCTGCAGTCCGCCGACCTCGATGACGAGGATGCCGTGCGACTTCAGCGTTTCGCGCGCCTGCGCGAGTAGCTTACGGATCACGTCGAGGCCGTCCTTGCCTGAGACCAGCGAGTCCTTTGGCTCCTTCTTGAATTCGGCCGGCAGGCGACGGTAGATGCCTTCAGGTTCGTAAGGCGGGTTGCTGAGGATCAGGTCGAACTTCGGGCCTTTGAGCAGCGCCGTCATGGTGTCGGTCTCGTGTAGAGTGATCCGCTTCAAGAGCTTGTGTGCGGTGACGTTGAGGGCGGCGACGTCGAGCGCCTTTTCCGAGAGGTCGGTCGCCTGCACGTGCGCCTTCGGGAAACGCTTCGCGAGCAGGATGGCGAGGCAGCCCGACCCCGTGCAGATGTCGGCCACGTCCGTGACCTGGGCGACCGGTGGGAGCCACTGCGGGATGGCCTCAGGGATGAGCTCGACGAAATAGGAGCGAGGGATGATCACGCGTTCGTCGATATGGAAGCGGAGGCCGCCCAGCCAAGCTTCGCCGACGAGGTAGCCGGTGGGCACGCGGTCAAAGACGCGACGTTCCACCAGCGAGAGGAAGGAGGCCTTCTCCTTGGCCGTCAGGGCGCGTTCGAAGCAGGCGGGGAGTTTCTCCCAGGCGAGGCCCGTTGCATGGCCCATGAGCGTCAGGGATTCCTCCTCGGCGTTCACGAAACCTTGGCCGTGGGCGACGCCGGCCGACTTGAACAGTCGGTTGGCAAAGCGTAAACAGTCACCGCCCGTTTTGAGGCGGGCGGTGGCGGCAGGGGTCGGGCGCTGTAGGGCGCTCATCGTCGGCGGCAGGGCCGCTTAGGTGAGCGGGGCGGCGGACCAGAGTTCCTTCGGGGTGCGTTCGAAGAAGTCCTCGAGGTACTTCGTCGTCGCGCCGCCCTGGCGGAAGGCCGGGTCCTTCATGATCGCGCGGCAGACCGGGATCGTGGTGTGGATGCCGCGGATGATGTACTCGCCGAGAGCGCGGTGCATGCGGTCCAAGGCCTTCTGGCGGGTCGCACCGACCGAAATCAGTTTGGCCACCATGGAGTCGTAGAGGGGCGGGATGACGTAGCCCGAATAGCAATGCGAGTCGACGCGGATGCCGTGGCCGCCGGGCGTGTAGTACAGGCCGATGGTGCCGGGGCTCGGGGCAAAGTTGCGGGCCGGGTCTTCGGCGTTGATGCGGCACTCGATGGCGTGGCCCGTCATCTTGATATCCTTCTGGGAGAGCTCGAGCTTCTCGCCGCAGGCGATGAGAATCTGGCGGCGGACTAAGTCGATGTCGGTGACTTCTTCGGTGACGCCGTGCTCCACCTGGATGCGCGTGTTCATCTCCATGAAGTAGTACTTACCGTTCTTATCGACGAGGAACTCGATCGTGCCGGCGTTCTGGTAGCCGATGGCCTCGGCGAGCTTGACGGAGACCTTGCCCATCTCCTCGCGGAGCTTCGGGGTCAGGAAGGGGGAGGGGGATTCTTCGATCAGCTTCTGGTGGCGGCGCTGTACGGAGCAGTCGCGTTCACCGAGGTGGATCACCTTGCCGTGTTCGTCGCCGAGGAGCTGGAACTCGATGTGGCGGGGCTGCTCGATGTACTTCTCGATGTAGACGCGAGCATCGCCGAAGGCCTTGTCGGCTTCGGCGCGGGCGCTTTCGAATTCCTTGGCGAAAGCTGCAGCATTATGGACGATACGCATGCCCTTGCCACCGCCGCCGGCGACGGCCTTGACGATGACGGGGAAGCCGATGCGCTGGGCTTCCTTGATGGCTTCGCGCTGGTTGTCGACGGGTCCGTCGGTGCCAGGCACGCAGGGCACCTTGGCGGCGGCGGCCGTCTGGCGGGCCACGGCCTTGTCGCCCATCTTGCGGATGACTTCAGGGCTGGGGCCGATAAACTTGATATTGGCGGCGGCGCATTTCTCGGCGAAGCCGGCGCGCTCGGAGAGGAAGCCGTAGCCAGGATGGATGGCGTCGACGTTGGTGATCTCGGCGGCCGAGATGATACGATCCTCGCGGAGGTACGAATCCTTGCTCGGGCCAGGCCCGATGCAGACGGCTTCGTCAGCGAGCTGCACGTGCAGCGACTGCTCGTCGGCTTGGGAATAGACCGCGACGGTCTTGATGCCCAGCTCGCGGCAGGCGCGAATAACGCGAAGAGCGATTTCGCCGCGATTGGCGATGAGGATTTTGTTCATGCTCGGGTGTTCGCGCTCAGCTGACCTTCACGCGGAAGAGAGGCTGGCCGAATTCGACCGAGGTGCCATTGGCGACCAGGCACTCGACCACCGTACCGGAGATTTCCGACTGGATCTCGTTCATCACCTTCATGGCCTCGATGATACAGACGACGGAGTCGGCCTTAATCGGGGAGCCTACGGTGACGAAGGGCGGGTTCTCAGGGGAAGGGGTGCAGTAGTAGGTGCCGACCATCGGGGAGGTCACCAGTTTGATGCTGGGGTCCGACGCGGCGGGGGCGGCGGGGGTAGGGGCAGCCAGAGGGGCTGGAGCCGCTGCCACGGGGGCAGGGGCAGCCGCTAGGGGGGCGGCTTGGGCTGCGACCGGGGCACGACCGGGGAGGTCGCGCTTGATGCGCAGCTTGAAATCTTGGTCCTGGATTTCGAACTCGGAAAGGTCCGACTTCTTCATCAAATCCACGACTTGTTTAATCTTAATTAGGTCCAAGGTAATGTCCTCCGTGAGGGGTGTCCCTCTCTGATACAGGGTGTCAGGGGGGTAAATCAACCCCTCATTCCTGAATTCCGTCAGGAATCTTACCTAACTTGCTGGCCTTCTGAGAGTTAATGATATCTTTCAGGGTCGGAATCGCACTGGTTTCTGGCTTAGAAATGGGCCCTTTTAGCTTAATTTTCGTTAAGCTAATCAGGGCACGATTGAGGTTGATAAGATCCAGCGGGTTGAGCCCGCCTTTACGGGGTAGGGAGAAGTCCCCTTCGAAGTTCAGGGTGGAGGCCTGGAGGTCGATTTCGCCGGCTAAGTCCAGGCGGGCTTGGGGGCCGGTAATAGCCATGTCAGGGAAGTAAGCCTGCCCGCCCACACAGCCGAAGGTACCCTTCGCCTGGCTGAGTTCGTAGGTTGTCGCGCCCACGCCGAGTGCTTCCAAGACCTTGGAGATGTCTCCCAGTAGCCGCACCTTCTTGAGGCCAGGGTCCGTGAGCGAGTAGTGGCCAAGCCCCTTGAGCAGGCGGGGCTTTTCAAGATCGAGATGCCCAGCGAAATCGAGGTCCAGCTTGCCGACCGAGGCCGCCTTGGCGGCGATAGGCGTCGGGGTGTCCTTCGACTTGTGGGCTCCTAGGTCGTTGAGGAGTTGGCCGATTTGCGCGGGGTCGCAGCCCTTGAGGCCGAGCGAGAGCTTGGTCTGGCGCAGTGGGTCGCCATCCAGCGAGAGGCTAGCTTCTCCGTCGGCGAGTCCGAGCTTTGCGCGTACGCGCATACCTCCGTCGATGTTCTCGGTGCTGACTTCGAGTCCGCGGCCGGCGATGCCCCACGCGGAGAAATCACCGGCACATTGGATCGAGGTCTTGATGTCTGGACCTTTCGCCCCCGGCGTGAGCAATAATGTCAGTCGATGATCGGCTGGCAGTTCGAGCCCACGGAGTGCTTCGCCGAATTCCTTGCCGGCACAGCGCGCAGCAATCCAAGGCTGGAGGTTGCCTTCGGCGCGCACGACCGGTCCAGCTAGCGCGAGGGGCTTAGACCAATCCCACGTCGCCGAACCTTCGACGCTGCCGCCGGCCGCGGAATCACCGCCTTCCAAGCGATGGAGGCCAATGAACGTTCGCTTAGAGTCGGCGTCGATGGAGACCTCAACGTGGCGGAAAGGTGCGCCCATGAAATCAAAACGATTCAGGAGGGCGCGGCCTTTGGTCACGCTGGTCATCGACCCCCAATGGCTTTCGACGTCGATGAACGCGTAGGGACGCTCCCGGAGGAAGAGCATCTTCCAGGCCGAGACCCACCATTCACCGAGCACGCGGTCGAGGCACGCGGGGTCCATCTCGCCGTTCAGGTGGAGCATGAAGGCGCCGCCAGCCTTAAGCTCGCAGTCAGCCGATCCGGTGATTGAGGCCAGGCGTAAGTCGCGCAGGCGAAGGGGGGCGCCGGCGCGGGCAGGGTCAAAGTCGAAGCGCGTGCGCAAGGGAAGGGCCTTGTCCGGCGAGATCGCCTCCGCCGAAAGTCCGAGGCCCCGGAAGCCAGAGAGAGCGATCTCGCCGGAGGCTTGTATGAGCTCGCCCTTCGCTGAAAGGTTCGCTGCGACCTCACGCAAAAGGACGTCGCCCCGCAGGTCGACGCCGGCGGCGTGAAGGAGGCGGCCGACTTCGGGCTGCGCGCTCATCTCTTCACTAGAGAGGTGGGCGTAGCCGATCATGGCCGTCATGGCTCCATTCGGGGAGAGGAGGGTCGAGCCGCTGGCCGAAGAGCTATTGGAAAGGATGTCGAAGGTAATCCGGTAGCCATCGACGGAGATGGGTCGCGCGTCCAGCTTCACGCGACGGAGATCGACGCCTGCAAATTTCGTCCGGGCCAGCGTCAGGTCGGCGACCATGTCTTCGCGGCGGCTTTTACCGCGCGCATGGACGTCGAGTTTCTCCGAGGTGATATTACCCCAAGCCATCTCCTGCGCGCCACCGTTGAGAAGCCAGTCGGCGATTCGTCCGTCGGCCGCGACCTTGATCGTCCCGCGGAGATTGAGCCCGCGCACCTGGATGAGCCCGAGTCCGCTGTCGGACCAATCGTTACCCAGCACGGCCAGGACGGAGATTTCAGCGCTGCCATCGCTGTTGCCTTGGCAACGGAGCGAGACGGAGGCTCCGCCGGATCGCTCCGCCACGTCGATTGCCGTCTCGATGGAGGCGAAGACGTCCGCCAGCCGGCGGGAAAGGGGGACCGCCCCTTTGTTATCTTTCTCGGCGCGCAGGAGCCCGGTCGGTACTTCGCCCGAGAGATGGCAGGTGATTTTACCGCCCCGCGCCTGGATCGACCGAAGGTTGAGCCAGCGGCCTTCCTTGGTGACATCGAGGGTCAGGGTGTCGATCAACGGCCGACGGATGCCGCTGCGGGCGACGGACGCCGGGCACCAGAGGCGGGCACCCGACAGGCGTACCTGCGTCGGCTCAATCTGGCCGGCGATGAGGAGCGTGGGGTTGAGCGCAATTTCCAAGCGCGCCGCGGTGAAGACGTCGCCCGATATGCCGTCGACGCCGAGCGACAGGTCGTCGGCTGCCAACGTCAGATCGGGCATCATCCAGAAATTGCGGGCCTGTAGGCGCAGGCCTTGTTCGGCGAGCTTCGTCGTGATGCGCTCCGTGAGGAAGTCGGGCAGCTTCGTTGGGTGGTCGAGGTTGGCGACCCAGCAGAGGGTCAGCTGGACCGGAAGTAACAGGAGCAGGCAGGTATTCGTCAGTCCGCGCAGGAACCTGCGGAAAGGGGAAATTACCGGCTTCGGTTTCATCTACCGGTTTCGGCCAGAAGAGGAATCAGGATTTCAGCGAGGCCGGCTTCAAGGATGAAGTCGTCGTCATCGGCCTCGTCCCGCATGAGCAGCGAGCGGGTGCTGAAGGGAGCCGAGCAGAGATAGGTGCGGAAGGTTTCGCTCGCCGCGCCGGCGCCAGAGGCCGCCTGGTCGGTCACGCGTAGTTCGTATTTCCAGCCGCCGGCGCCGACATCGCGCCCTGGGAATTCTGCCGCACGGACTTCAGCGAGTCCGCCGGCGAGGCGGCGCGAACTGGCTGGGTCGAGCCGTCCGGAGCCGGCCCAGTTACCGTCTGGCCCCAGGCGTGCTTCGCCGATGACCTTACCGTCGCTGCGCGAAGTCAGGCGCATTCCGCTCACGCGGGCACCTTGCGGAAGTTCGGCGACCGCGCGTTTGCGCCAGGCCTGTGGCTCGACGTTCTGGTGACCGCCGTTGAGCAGGGAAACATCGCAGACGGCCGCCAGCGGCGAACCTTTGGCGTGCACGACACGCGTGCCGGCGCCCTTGTTCGGGTCGTCCGTGAAGCTGAGTAGGACGCGGTCCGTGCCGAATTCTAGCTCCAGCGTCTGCAATGAAGTGGTAGCGGGGTTGGTGAGCGCCATCACGGCGGGCAAGCTCGTGCCGCCCGCGGATTTACGGCGGGTCGCGCGGAGTTGTGCGACCGCGTCAAGGAAGCGTCCGACGATTTTGGTGTCAGCCTCGCGGCGTTTGGTCGCGGTGGAACCAGGCGCGACCGGAATTTCCCAGCGCGCTTCAGCCGCGGCGCCTTCTAGTCGGTGGAGCGTGATGGTGCGGCCGCCGGCCGCGATGGTGAAGCCGGTGACGAGCGACGCATCGAAGTCGGCTGGCCGGGAGTCGGCGAGCGTCTCGCGGGCGGCGAACCAATCAGCGAGCAGGCGGGCTTCGAGGAGGAAGACCGAGGCGTTATCGTCGAGCTTCGCGCAGAGCATGGTCGGTTGCGCTGGCGCAGGCTTGCCGACGAGGAGGACCTGCCGTCGCGCGTTGCCTTCGAGCGAGAGGCGTAGCGTCGGCGTCGTCAGGCCAGTGACTTCTTCGGCGAGGGTAACGAACTTGCTGGCCCGCAGGTTGGTCAGATCGGCGACCGCGCGCGTCGTGGCTTCGGCGTCGGCGAGTGCGTCGTATGGGGTCTCAAAGCGCCATTCCGGCGCCTGCACGCGGCGACCGACGCGGGGCCGGACCTCCGAAGTGAGCGCGGTCACGGTCTCTCCGTCTTTTGTGCGATGCCGCACCGAGACTGCCCGTGCTTCGAAATCCGCGATTTCAAAAACTTTATCCACACGGTAGCTTTCCGCTTTCGCCGCCAAGGCCGCGGCCATCGCGTCCGGCAGCGGGATGATGCGCTTGCCGTCTTCGGTGAGCAGGAAATGGTGCCGGGTAGAGGGTTGCACCCCGATCTTAACTTCGACGACGGCGCCCGTCTCCGCGACGACCTTGAGGGTCCAGCGCGGCGTCTCGAGTCCGTAATCCTTGAGCCCAGCGCCGTTGGCCTTGGCTTCACTTGCGTCGAAGCCGCTCTCCATGCTAACGAAGCGCAGTTCGTCGAGCAGGCGCTGGACGGACCAGATGTTGGCCGGCCAGTCGAACGGCTCGGCTAGGCGCCAGATGGAGCCGCGCTTCTCGAGGACGATTCGCTCCGGTCCTTCGGCTAAGGTTACTTTCGCGGGCGCAGAAGGGAAAAGCTGGGTCTGGCTTACGGCAGTGGGCCGATGGCCGGATGTGGCCCTCCAAACGAGCCCGAAGGCAATCAGGTTGGCGACCAACAGGATGACGGTGGTGCGGGAAATCCGCATGAGCACGTCAACTTCTGCGGCGCCACACGGAAACCGCAAGCCCGACTGCGAGGACGCCCAGAGGAATCAGGCAGAATCGGAGGGCCAAGGCCCAGAAGTCCGCCGCCGTCGCATTGAGCTGATATTCGCCGCCGGTGCGGGCGGGTAATGAGACGGCCCGATCGCGATCCGTCAGCCAGGCGGCGCATTGCGTGATGAACGCGCGGTTACCGCCCCGGGTTAGGCGGAGATTGGCGGCGACTTCGGAGGTCCCGACGACGACGAGGCGTCCGCCGGTGCCGCCGACGCCCTTGCGGATGCCCGTGGCCCGTTCGGCGGCCGACGCCAGACACACTGGGCCAGCCTGATCGCGGTCGATGTCGAATCTCACGGGTCGGCGCACGAGATCCGTCTCTCCCCAGGCCGCGTCGGACGAGAAGACGAGCTGCCATACACCCAGCGTACTGTCCGGCGCGCTGCCTTCGTCAAAACGGACTGGACGGATGCGCGAAGCGATGAGCGGCAGGTTTTGTTCTTTAAGGACCTTCGTGAGTGGGTGCTCCTTTTCTTCGAGGCGGAGTAACGCAATATCGCCGTCGGTGGTACGCCTCCCTGGGTCGGGCTCCTGGAGCTCGGCGTCTGGCGTGAAGATGGCCCATTCCGCCAAGGTGGGCTCCAAACCGTGATCCCGCCCGGGGTCAAGCAGGGCCAGTACGCGCCCGTTCCGTTCGGAGAGGAAACTCCGGAGGCGGGCGTTCTCCGAGGCGGAGAAAGGCGTCAGCGGTCCGGCGATCAGGATGATGGCGGCGTCACGGGGCACCTCGGATACCGTGGCAAGGTCGAGCTGCCGGACTTCAAAGTTGCGGTTGCGCAGTTGGCGGGAGAGCAGGGACATGCCGCGGGCGGGCGATGCGTCCTCAATTCCGAGTTCGCCGTGTCCCTTGGTGACGTAGCAGACGGCAGGCTTATCTTCCGTTACCTCGATGAGCGCTGACGTCAGGACTTCTTCGCCGCGGAAGCCGCCTTCCTTGGTCACGAGCTCGTTATAGGTGACATACTTGGCGCGCGGGCCGCAGGTGAGGATGAGAGCGATGGAGGCGTCGGGAGGTCCATGCCGGCCAGCAATCTCCGAGATCAACGGAGCGTTGCGTCCGCCGCCGGCGAGCTCGACGGCGAACCACGCGGGGCCACTGCGCCCGGATTCCACGACATAAGAATCAAGCAGCTTTAGTAGGCGGGAGCGGACGGCCTGCGCACGTTCGCTGGTGTCGCTGGTGAGGAGTACCGCCTTCACCCAGCCTTGATTGCGGCCGACGCCGACCGGGCTACGGCGACCCGCGGCGCGGACCGTCTCGGCGGATTCGGGAGCTAGCGAATGCCGGCGGTCTGCTGTGATGTCGTGGCGCAGGCGGAACTCCGGCAACGAGGCCAGGGTGTTGACGACCACGGCGAGCACGATGGCCAGCAAGGCCTGCGTCAGGCGGTTTAGCCGGCGGATGGGGCGCACGGCGCCGAAGTCATCGCGGATGGGAGCCATGTTATTCTTGGCCCTCCACAGAAAGGATTGCCAACCCGAGGCACAGCAGCGTGCCAGTGCCGTAAAGTACGATCGGTCGCGAGTCGAGGATGCCGGCGGCGAAATCCTGCAGGTGGCCGAAGGTGCGCAGGTGTGCGGCGGGCTCTCTTAGCCAACCCAGCCACTCCCAGCTTTCGATGGGCAGTGATTCCATCGCGCCGCCCGCGGCCGTCATCGCTAGGAGGCAGATGAACGCGAGCAGGGCCGCGAGCGCCGATGAGCGCGTGACGCAGCTGCACAGGATGCCGATAGCGACATGCAGCAGGCCACTCATGGCGATAAAGCAAAGCCCACCCCAGAGGATTGACGGATCCCCGAGCCGCGTGTCACCCGGTGTGCCCAGCCTTTGCGACGTTAGGAAGGGGAAGAACGTGAACAGCAGCCAGAACGCCACCCACACAATCCAGGTTGAGAGGAACTTCGCCCACACGACGGCGGCGGGGCTCGCGGGAGTGGTGAGTAACGCCGAGAGCGTGCCGGACCGGCGTTCTTCGGCGAACGTCCGCATCGTCAGCAGCGGCAGGACGCAGAGTAGCGGTAGCCAAAAGAACCAGAGCGTGGCCTCGACGGGCGTGCGATCGCTCGGCGCCCGACTGCCTTCGACGAGTGCGAAGAAATGAATGCCACCCATCAGCGCGAGGAAAAGCCCAGCCGCGGCCCACGTATTCCAGGAGAGCACGGCGGACCGAAGTTCGTGCGCCAGCAGTGTCCGGAAGTGCCGCATCAGGAACGGCGGGCCTCTCCCGGGGTGCGGCGGGTGGCGGCGAGGAAGATATCCTCGAGTCCGAAGCGGTCTTCGGCGATCTCGCGCAGGGTGATGCCGGCCGCGATGAGCGCGCCGGCGAGGCTCTCGCGAGCGGGCGAGCCAGCGGGGAGACTGATGCGGAAGGTATTCCAGCCCTCGGCGGAGGTGAGGGCTGCCACCGCCGCGGCCGGTTCGGTCGCGCGGCACGCGGCCAGTAGCGCGGCGGCGTCTGCCCGGGTCACGATGGTGAAGCTGACTTCCGGGAGGAGTTCTCGGCGGAGGTCTTCGGTGCGGCCTTGGGCGACGAGGCGACCGCGGTTGATGATGACGACCTTGTCGCAGACCTGTTCGACCTCATGGAGGATGTGACTCGAGATGAGTACGGCCATCTTGCCGCGTAACGAGCGGATGAGGTCGCGGATGCCAAGGATCTGGTGCGGGTCCAGGCCGATGGTCGGTTCGTCGAGGATGACGACGCGCGGCTCGGCCAGCAGGGCGTCTGCGATACCGACGCGCTGACGAAAGCCTTTTGAGAGCTGGCCGATGAGCCGGCCGGAGGCGCGGCGGGTGAGGTCGCAGTCATCCATCACACGGCGCACGCGTTCGTCGACGCGGCCTGGGTCGACGTCCTTGAGGCGTGCCCGCAAGGTCAGGTATTCCTCGACGCGCATGTCTTCGGGGAGTGGGTTATTCTCCGGCATGTAGGCCAGATGGCGCTTGGCTCCGACGGGGTCGAGCGCCACGGAGACGCCCCAGATCGCGGCCCGGCCAGAGGTGCCCGACATGGTGCCCGAGAGGATGCGCATGGTGGTCGACTTGCCGGCGCCGTTCGGCCCGAGGAAGCCAACAATCTCGCCTGGCGCTACGGAGAAGCTGAGGTCTTCGACCGCTGTCAGGGAGCCATAGCGCTTGGTCAGCTTTTCGGCCACGACGGCGGCTTCCGGGAGGGGCGCTGCTTCGTTCATGTGTCGGGCTCCGGGAGGATGGGTTACGACTCGTCGGCACCATGCGAACGGGTCAATAGAAGACACGCCTAACGACCTTTATTGGCAAGGAGAATAGAGGTCTACACGTCCGGCTGCGGTACGAAAAAGCCCCGGGTGAGACCGGGGCTTTTTCGTTTCGTTTGTCGACGGATTACTTGACGGCCGGGGCAGGCGGCGCGACGAGCGAAGGTTCGGACTGCACGAGCGCGTCCTTGTCAGACTTCCAGACGTGGGCGGCGCGGAGCTTCTTGTCCATCGCGTTAAGCCACTTGGTCGCTTCGGCGGCATCGCCCTTGGCGACGGCGATGTTGGCGAGGGTCAGCATGGCGAAGCCGCGCAGCGTTTCTGGGGCGGTCACATCATCGGCCACCGCGGCGATTCCCTTGGTGGCGCCGGCTTCACCGGCTTCCTGTCGGCAAAGAGCCGCATAAAGGCGAGCGCGGGTGCCGAGCGCGGCGATGGCCGGCGCCTTGCCGGCGAGACCGGCGAGGCGGGAGGCTTCATCGTACGCCTTGGCGGCGTCGGCGAACTTACCGGCTTTCTTAAGGTCATCGGCCACATCGGTGATGGCCACCGCGGCGAGGGCCTCGCCGGTATGGCGCGCGGCGAAGGAGCGGCGCGCGGCTTCGTCCTGGCAGGCGGTGAATTCTTCGCCGATGGCTTCGCGCTGGCTTTCGTTCCAGAAGAAATAGGCGAGGAAGGCGAGGATGCCCACGACAATGCCGACCGTACCTTTGACGATGGTATCCTTGTTGCGCTCCCAGAAGAGCCAGAGGCGGTCCTCGGTGTCCGCATTCACGAAATCCTCGTCGACGACGACGAGATTGCGGTCGTCGCCGGCCGGGGGCTGCTTGTTGGAACGGTCTTCAGGCATGGGGGGTCAACCCTTGGCAAAGGACCGATTGTGTCAACCCCCGCTACGGGCTTGTCCCCGCCCCCGGGTGGGCAACTATGGGGGTCACATGAGCGCCACCGCCGCCGTCCTTTCGCTTCTTCAGGCCGCCCATGCCAAGGGGCAGATTTCCGTCTCCAGCCTTGCCAATGCCGGGGACTGGCTTCGCTCCGGAGCCCTGCCGACCGCAACGATCGACTCCTTGAAGGACCTTTGCGACAGCGGAGCCTGGGCGGAGATCGAGGACCGTTTCTACAAGGGTATCGCCTTCGGAACGGGTGGTATGCGTGGCCGTACCGTTGGCCGGGTCTCCGCGGCTAACGAGCTCGACCCCCAGGGCCTACCCATCCGCGCTGCCATCGGGTCCGCCTGCCTCAACGATATCAATGTCCTTCGCGCGGTCATCGGCCTATGGAAGCACGTCTCGGCGACCCAGCCCGGCGCCCGCCTCGTCGTGGCGCATGACGTCCGCCATTTCTCCCGCCACTTCGCCGAACTCATCGCCGGCGCCTGGAGCGAGCTCGGTGGTGAAGCCTATCTCTTCGTCGGCGCCCGCTCGACCCCGCAACTGAGTTTCACGGTCCGCCATCTCGGCGCCCATGCCGGCGTGGTGATTACCGCGAGCCACAATCCTTCGCACGATAACGGCTTCAAGTGCTGCCTCGGCGACGGTGGTCAGGTGCTGCCTCCGCACGACGCCGCAATCGTCGCCGAAGTCGGTAAGCTCGGCCCGGCCGACGTCGCACCCTATCTTGAGAAGGATTTGGCCCGCGTGCTCACGGTGCCGGCCTCCGCAGAGGATGCGTATCTGGCCCGCCTCGCCGGGGTCGTCCTCGACCCGGAGATCATCTCGCGCCATACGCCTAAGGTCGTCTTCACGAACGTGCATGGCACCGGCGATGTCATGGTGGTGCCTGCCCTCCGTCGAATCGGTATCGACCCGCACGTGGTCGAAGAACAGCGCGAGCACGATGGCCGTTTCCCGACCGTCGCCTCCCCGAATCCCGAGAACGCCAGCACCTTTGCCCTCGCGCTGAAGCTCGCCGACGAGATCGGCGCCGACCTTATTCTCGCGACCGACCCCGATTCCGACCGCGTCGGCGTGGCCTGCCCGCTGCCCGCGGGCGGCCATCGTCTCCTCAATGGAAACGAAGTCGCCGCGCTGCTGACCGAGTTCCGCCTCTCCTCCCTGAAGGACGCCGGCATCCTGCCTGAAGCCGGTTCGCCGAACGCCGCCGTGGTAAAATCCCTCGTCACGACCCCGCTCGTCGCCGCGATCTGTGCTCGCCATGGCGTTCGCTGCGTGGAGACGTTGGTCGGCTTCAAATGGATTGCTCGCAAACTCGAGAACTGGAGCCGCCGCCTCGTCGAGGGTGCCGGCCCGGAGGCCGCCGCCTTGCCCCTCCGCCGCCGCGCCCCGCTCGCACTGCGCCACTCGACGCTCTTCCTTCTGGGCGCCGAAGAGAGCTATGGTTATCTCGCCGACGACGCTGTACGCGATAAGGACGCCAACGCGACGGTGGTGATGCTTTGTGAGTTCGCCGCGCACCTCCGTTCGCGCGGCCGCACGCTCCTCGACGCGCTCGACGTGCTGCACCTCAGCTACGGAGCCCATCACGAAGACCTCCTGAACCTATCTTTCGAAGGCGCGGAGGGCGCCGCGTGCATCCGCCGCATCGTCGCCTCCTGGCGAGCGACCCCGCCGGCCGTCATCGATGGCTCTAAGGTCGTCCGCGTGACCGACTATGAGCGCGACAAGGTCCTCGACGCCGAAGGCGAACGCGTGCCGCCAGAGGAGTTCATCCTCGCCGAGCTGGCCGACGGCCGCCGGATCGCGGTCCGCGCTTCAGGCACCGAGCCAAAGGCGAAATTCTATTCGTTCACGAAGGCTGAGGTCACCGATGCCGACGACCTGATCGCCGCCCGGGAGCGAGCCCGCAAGTCCGCCCTCGCGCTCCGCGCCTGGCTCGAGACCGACGCCAAGCGCCGAGCTAAATAATTCCATGAAGACCCTATCCCTATTGTCCCTAATTCTCCTCGTTGGGTGCGCCAGCCCGGCCGGCGACCGTTCTTTCGTGATGGAAAAGACCCCGGCCGCGGCAGCTCTCTCCGGTCAGGCGGCAGCCGCTGGCTCCCTTGAGGACCGCGTCCGCTCGGCTAACGAGAAGAACGACCAGCGTCTCCTCAAGGGCGATTGGCGCGCGGCGAAGCCCGCGGTGGGTCCGCAGCAGTAAACTTACTTCTGCGCGCCACCCGCAAGCAGGGTGCGGATCGCGGCTTCTTCCGGCACGGAATCCGCCGTGCAGGCCGCGCCGATGCCGTCCTGCAGGACGAAGCGCAGTTTGCCGCCGCGGACCTTCTTGTCGCGACGCATCGCGGCGAGCATAGGCTCAAGTGGCAGTGGCGCACGCAGCGCGGTGGGCAGGGCGTGCAGCTTGAGCGTCGCCTCGACCTGTTCGGCCTGGGCGGCGGTGCAATGCTTGAGCTCGGCGGAAAGGCGCGCGGCCATCACGAGGCCGATTGCGACGGCTTCGCCGTGCAGGTAGGTGCCGTAGCCGGCGGTGGCCTCGATGGCGTGACCGAAGGTATGGCCAAGGTTGAGGAGCGCTCGTCCGCCTTGGGCGCTGGTCTCGCGTTCGTCGCCGGCCACGACGGCGGCCTTAATCTCGACGCAACGGCGGATGACGCGCGGCAGCAGCGGATGATTCCAGGCGAGCGGTGAGTTCTGCTCCAGAAGCCCAAAGAGATCGGCGTCGGCGATGATGCCGTGCTTGATGACCTCGGCCATACCCGCGGCGAACTCGCGCGGCGGCAGGGTGGCCAACAGGTCGGTGTCGGCGAAGACGGCCGTGGGCTGATGGAAGTTGCCGACGAGGTTCTTGCCCGCGGAGAGATTGATGCCGGTCTTGCCGCCGACGGAACTGTCGACCATCGCGAGTAGGGTCGTCGGAACCTGGTAGAAATCGACTCCCCGCTGGTAGGAGGCGGCTGCGAAGCCAGCGAGGTCGCCGACAACGCCGCCACCGAGCGCGAAGACGGCGCCATCACGGGCTACCCCGTTGGCAGCGAGGAAATCCCAGACGCGGGCGAGTTCGGCGGCCGACTTGGCGGTCTCGCCGTCCGTCGCCGTCGCGAGCACGGGCATGAGGCGAGCGAGCTGCGCAGCGAAACCAGATTGGGCGGCTGCGACGCCGGGCGAGGTGATCGCGACGCACTTCTGGCCGGCAGCCACGCGGCGTTCGGCCACGGCCAAGGCTTCCTTGCACATCCCGGCCCCGATGCGGACGGGGTAGGAGCGCTGGCCTAGTTCGACAGTAACGGTCTCGGCCGACATAGGTTCACGCTGAGGTGAGGCGCCCTCGCTGGCAAGACAACCTCACTCCGCCAGGCCGACGATCGACCGGGCATAGGCCCGCGCATCGAACGGCTGGAGGTCGGCCGGTTGCTCGCCGACGCCGATGAAGCGGACTGGGACGCCTAGTTCGCGGACCACCGCGACGAGCGCGCCGCCGCGGGCGGTGCCGTCGAGTTTGGTCACGATCAGGCCGGTGAGGCCGACAGCCTCATGGAAGATGCGGGCCTGCTCAATCGAGTTCGCGCCAAGCGAACCGTCGAGGACGAGCCACTTCTCGTGCGGTGCGCCAGGGTGGGCCTTGGCCGTCACGCGGACGACCTTGCGTAGTTCTTCCAGAAGGTGGGCCTTGGTGTGAAGACGGCCCGCGGTGTCGAGGACGACGACGTCCACGCCGCGTGCGACGCCGGCCTTGGCCGCATCGAAGGCCACGGCGGCAGGATCGGCTCCGGCGGCTCCGCCGACGACTTCGACTCCCAGCCGATCGGCCCAGGCGGAAAGTTGTTCGCCGGCCGCGGCGCGGAAAGTGTCGCACGCGCCGAGCAGGCAGGTCTTGCCTTCTTCGCGCCAGCGCCAGGCGAGCTTGGCGGCGGTGGTCGTCTTGCCGGCGCCGTTGACGCCGAGGAGCATGATCACATGCGGCTTGGAAAAGGCGGGTGCGGCGACGGTCTCGCCGCCGAGCGCCCGGACGATGCTCTCAGCCGCGGCTTCGGCCGGGGAGGTCTTGCGCAGCGCGGCTTCCGACTTCCAGGCGGCACGCGCGGCTTCGACGACTTCGTCGGCGGTGGCCGGGCCGAAGTCGGCGGCGATGAGTCGTTCGCGGAGTTGCTCGGCCGACTCGGCGTTCATCGGACGGGCCAGTAGGTTCGCCACGGCCTCGGCCGTGCGGCTGAGGCCGGACTTCAGTCGTTCGAAGAAGCCCGCCATGGTTCAACCACCCTCGGCTTTGCGCGGGTCGCGGCCCAGTTCTTCCTTATAGCTGTCCAAGATGCCGTTCACGAAGCGCTTGGATTCCTCGGTCGAGAACTCCTTGGCGATATCGACGGCCTCATTGATGCTGACGACCGGCGGGATGTCCGTGCGACGCATGAGCTCGAAGATGGCGATGCGCAGGATGGCGAGGTCGACGCGCGCGATGCGGCCGAAGGCCCAGTTCTTGGCGTACTTGCCGATGACTTCGTCGATGAGTGCGAGGTCGCGGATCACACCCTGAATCAGCTCTTCGGCGAAGGCGTAATATTCACGGGGTTGCGGACGTTCGGAGAAGAAGTCGAAGAGCCCCGTTACCATGTCGGCGTGGCGCTGGACTTCCCAGGAGCACAGGAACTGCATGGCGGCCACGCGGCTGTCATGGCGGCGATTGCGCTTCGCGGGGGGCGCGGCCGGGTCCGTTGCGACTGGCTCGTCGGGAGCGACGATGGCAATTTCGATCCCGGCTGGGATGTTGTGGCGGCGGAAAGCGTCGACGGTCTTCGGGCTGGAGCCAATGATCTCGATTAGGCGCCGATGGCTGCGGATTTCCTCGCGGAGCGCGGTGCGTGGCTCTTCGACCTGCGAAGGCAGGGGGAAAGGGCCCGAGATGCGGGCGCCGGTGCCGACGATGCTGGCGATGATGTCGGCCGCGGTCTGGTCCGCCATGCGGTAGTCGACGCCTTTGATCCGGATACGGATTTTGGCGCGCGCGGAGGCGGAAATGGGAGAGTCGTTTTCCATCGGTCAGTTCTGGGCGAAAGGTTCCGGGCCGCCGCGCTTGCGCTCTTCTTCTTCAACCTGGTCAAGGCGTTCGCCGAGCGTGATACGGTGGCGAGCCATGGTGAGGGCGGCGTGAGCGAATTCGGTGCCGCGGTCGAGTGAGCCCTGGCAGCGCGCGACAGCCTGTTCGCGATTGTTGGTGACGATGATGCCGTTGATTACCGGGACCTCGGCGCGGATAGCCGCATCCTGCAGGGCATGGGCCGTCGAGTTAGCGATGATCTCGTGGTGCGGGGTGTCGCCGGCGATGACGACGCCCAGGGCGATGATGCAGTCATAATCGCCTGTCATGGCCGACATGTAGGCCGCGAAGGGAATCTCGCCGGAGCCAGGGACGGCGACCTCGAAGATGGCGGCAGCGGGGACGCCCGCAGCGCGGAGGCCTTGGATGGCGTTCTTCTTCAGGGCCTGGACCAGTTCCGCGTTGTAGCCTGCCGACACGATGGCGAAGCGAAGTTCGGCGCCGTCGATGGCGTCAGGAGTGGGCTTGTCTAGGCTCATGGCAGAAGAACAGATGGCCGATGGAGTCGGTTCCGAACCCCTCTGCAAGCGGAAACGGCCAAAAACCGTTTAGAACGGAACCTGCTCGACGATCTCAAGTGCGTAACCGCCGAGTCCCACGACCTTGCGCGGGTTATTCGTGATGAGCCGGATGCGCCGGAGTCCGAGGTGCGAAAGGATCTGGGCACCGATACCGTAGTCACGCGCGTCCATCGCGCCGAGGCGGATGCCGGATTGGTCAGCCTGCACGCCGCCGAAAGGCTGGGTGACGTGGACAATCACGCCGCGGCCAGCCTTGGCGACGGCTTCGAAACTGGCGGCGAGCGAGGTACCCGCGCCGAAAGCGCTCCCGCGGAAAAGGTCACCGAGCATGTTCTCGCGCTGTACGCGGACGAGCGTCGGCGATTCGTCTGGCTGACCGAGGGTGAAGACGAGGTGCTGGCGTCCATCGGGGAGCGAGCGGTAGACGCTCAGCTTGAATTCGCCCCACGCCGACTGGAAGGGGCTTTCGGCGACGAGTTCGACGAGGCGTTCGCGGCGGTGGCGGAACTCGATGAGCTGCGCGATGGAGATCATGTGCAGGCCGAACTTCTTCTTGAGTTCAACGAGCTCAGGCAGACGCGCCATCGAGCCATCTTCGTTCAGGATTTCGCAGATGACTCCGCTGGGGTGCAGGCCGGCGAGGGACGCGAGGTCGACCGCCGCTTCGGTGTGGCCGGCGCGTTGGAGCACGCCGCCGGGCCGGGCGAGGAGTGGGAAGATGTGGCCAGGCTGCACGAGCGCTTCGGGCTTGGCCTGAGGGTCAGCGAGGATCGCGATGGTCTTGGCGCGATCGTAGGCGGAGATGCCGGTGGAGATTCCCTCGGCGGCGTCAACGGCCACGGCGAAGGCGGTGCGCTGCGATTCACGATTCTCCGGCACCATCTGGGAGATGCCTAGACGGCGGAGCTGATGCTCGACCGTGGGGACGCAGATGAGGCCGCGCGCGTGGCGGATCATCATGTTGACCGTCTCAGGCGTCGCCTTCGAAGCCGCCATCACGAGATCGCCCTCGTTTTCGCGGTTCTCGTCATCGGTCACGATGACGAGCTTCCCGGCGGCGATATCCGCAAGGGCTTCCTCGATGGTGTCGAAGGGCTCGTTCATGGGCGTAACAGGAATGTTGAACTTGGGTGTTCTGACCAACGGTGCAAGCGGGGAGATGGCTTCGGTCCTACACCTTAGCCAAATGGCCCTTATTCGTAGGTCAGCTGTGCGGTGGCTTTCGTCGTGGCCGACGAAACCGTCCGAACCCAATACGCGTTGAGCCAATCAGGGAACTCGAAGGTCTCCTTTGCGCCTGGAGCGAGCTTGAAGCTCTGGTAGACAGCGAAGCGTCCATCGCCCGCGGCGTCGAGCTCGACGGTGATGGTCGTCTCGACTTCGCCATGGTTGGCCAGCGTGAGCCGCTTCTTGTCGTAGCCAGTCATGAGGTAAGGGTCCGATGGTTTGCCGGCGGTGACATCGCTGTTCTTCCAAGGGCCACCGTACCCGCGCGGCTTGCCGAGCTGCCAGAGGTCGTCGGCTGTGCCGACCCAGACCGCGGCCTTACCGTCGTCGGAGCGGATGAGGTGGCGGTTGTCCTTTGCGGCGGGGTCGATGCCACTGAGCACGAGCAGGCCTCGGTAGGAGCAGTAGTCATGGACGGCGGTATCACTGGTCGCAATCGGGCGCATGCGGATTGCGCCCTTGGCGTTGATCGCCGGGAGTTCGTAGAAGGTGCCGTGGGCCTGGAGTAGGTCGCGCTCGGTGCAGACTTCGCGCGCCTTGCGCAGTGCCGAGCGGGCGAGCAGGCCGTCGTGCGCCGCGGAGGCCGAGCGGGGCAGGCGCCACCGGATGCCACCTTCCTCGAAGATGACGGAGGCTTCGTCGGCGGTGATGATGCCGTGCGGAATCGGCGTGTTCTTCTCAACGTAAGCGGCGACTTTGGGGTCCTTCTGCTTGGTGAGCTTGAGGTCCGCGGAGAGTTCGTAGGCTTCGCCAATTGTGGTCTGGTCGGGGGTCACGGTCGCGGCCAGCACGGACAGGGTGCGGAGGTTCGCTCCGCGCGTGAGTAGGAAGGCGCCCTGCGACTTCGCGTCGCCGGCCTTGCTGAGTCCGTTGAAGAGGCCGCCGCGTTCGAGGCCTCGGGCATCCTGAGCGGCGTATTGGAACGTGACGCTGGCCTTGGCGATATCGCGGTCCGCTTTCGCCCGAATCCAGGTGCCGGGCTGCGCTGCCGGAATCTCGAGCCACGCGGAGCTTTCCCCGGACTTCAGGGTCACGTCACGCCAGGCCCTCCACTCGCCGGTGCCACGCTCATCAATCTCCAGGCTGAAGGTCGTCGCGCTGACGCCGTCGTGCGAGAGGAAGACCGCGCGCTTGGCGAAGCCCGCGAGCAGGAATGGATCCGAAGGCACGCCGGCCTGGACGGGTTCGTCCACCCAGACGCTGCCGCGACCGATGGCCGGGCCGAGATGGTCGGGCGTGTCGAGCGCGGTGAACCAGAGATTGGATTGCGACTGGCCGGGGCCGGCGAGCGCGCCCTTGGCGGGGCGCTTGTTCAGGAATTCAGATTTTGCGGTGTCATCGCAGCCGAAGACGAGTCGGTCCTGCCAGCGCGTGAAGTCGCCGATGACCTTGAGGTAGGATGAGCGCGGGGCGACGCCGGTGGAATGCTTCGACGAGAAGTTTACCGGGAATTTCCAGAAGAGGCCGTGCATGGTCATCAGTCGGGAACCTTCTTCGCCGATGTCGCGGATGCGCGGCCACTCGGTATTCCAACCGTGCGCGCCGTCGTACGAGTGGCTGCCCTTGGGTAGGCGGTAGCTCGTCCATTTGCCGTCTTCCATCACCATGAGGATCACGGAACGAAAATCCCAGCCGACAGTCCAAATCGGGTCCTTTGCCGGATCGGCGTTGCCGCTCAGGCCGCCGGGGCCGGTGACTTCGGTGAACTGGTTGCGACGGATGAGGGACCAGTTGCCTTCGCCGTTGAACGAGCCGAGGCCGCCACTGACGATCGTCGGGTCGAGCAGCGCCTTAGGGCTGCGTTCACCGTTATTGGCGAGGATGACGAGGCCTTGGCCGGAGTAGAGTCCCTTGCCGTGATAGCCGGATAGCGTGGAGGTAATCGTCGCGGGGCTGACCTCCGCGGTCTGACCGGGCTTCGGCTGATTCATGATCTCCTTGATCAGGCCTTTCACCGCGAGGGTGCGTACGTCGACTTCGTAGAGGCCGTCTTCCATCGTGGCGTAATAAATCTTATTCGCCGGGTCGGTGAGGTGGCGGGCGTTGCCGGTCAGTCGACCCGGCATCAGCTTCGGAGGGATCACGCGCACGTCGCGATTTGCGCCGATGAGGTAGGGTCCAATGATCAGCTGATTGGATTCCTTGTGGATCATGCGGTTCGCCGGCGTACCGCCGACGCTTTCTGGGCGGACGATCTGCTGCAGGTCAGGCGTGATTTCATAGAGCTTGTCGCTCGAGCCATAAGGCAGGTGCGGGCCGTAGGTGATGACCCAGAGTCGGTCGGCCCAAGGCACGACGGCGCCGGTGCCGCACTCGCCCTCGTTATTGAAATAGGCCAGTTCCGGATAGATGCCGGACCATGCTTGCGGAGCGGCGGACGAGGTCACGGCTAGCGCGGTCAGTGCGAGTGCGACGAGCGAGCGGAGCAAAGATGGGGGCATGCCCGAACTTTTCCTGCTGGCTCGAGGGTGGCAAGGTCAGGATAAGGCATGGAGAAAAAACACTAGCAGCAACCAGCCGGCTAAAGCCACTGCCGGAACTCCGAGCAGGCGGGCCAAGCTTTTGGACTGGGCCTGTGTCAGGAAGGCCAACGCGAGGAGCGCGCCGCCGAGCGGTCCGAGCCAGCGATGCGGGAGGGGCAGTTCCAGATTTATCGATGGCACGAGCGCACATGTCTGCGCGATCCAGGTCATGATGTGCAGTAGCGCGGCCGCAAGGCCGTTGAGCCACATTGCCGGCCATGCGAGCCAATCGCTCACACTGCACGCGACCGAAGCCATGCCGAGCATCAGCGGAATCTCCGAGAGCGGCACCAGCACGAGATTCACGAAGACACCGCTCCAGCTGGCCGAGCCAAAGAGCCCGAGCGTGAGCGGCACCCCCGCGATCGTGGCCGCGAGTGAAACGCAGAGGCCGCCGAGCAGGAACTTGCGTGCCCACCAGTGTAGCTTCAGCGCCGGGGTCTGCGCTGCAACCGGCGTTAGGCGCTCTGCTTCCGTGGGTTGCGCGCAGAGATTCGCCGCCGGCCCGCCGGCGGCGATGATCCCGAGCACCGCTGCGTAGCTGAGCTGGAAGCCGGCGTCTGCGCAGGCTTCGGGTGAGAGGATGAGCGTGACGGCACAGGCGAGCGCCAGCAACTGCAAGGGCGGCGTATCGCGATCGCTGGCCCGCCCACCCCAGAGGAAGGCCGCCATGATCCAGGCGCGGACCGAAGAGGGTGAAGCGCCGGTCACCTGCACGTAGAGCCAGAGCAACGCGAGAATGACCAAGCCGGACGGGAGTTCCGGCAGGCGCGCCCGCTTGGCGAGCCAGAGTAAGGCCGCGGCCATACCGGCAATATGCAGACCGCTAATCGCGAACAGGTGGAGGGTGCCCGTCGCCGCGAACGCCTCCTTTGCGTCCGCCGGTAATAACGCGGTCCGGCCAAGCATTGTCGCAGCGAGTAGCGCCCCTCCGTCTGGGTCACCCCAAGGCAGCTTCCTTAGCCAGGCGTCTAGCCGACGTTGCTGGGCTTGCCGCCAGACCGCAAAGTGCGTCGGCGGAGCCAGTTCGCCGAGCACGCGTCCACCACGCAGCTTGAGTGTCGCGCCCTGCGAGCGTAGCCAGGCATCGTAGCCGTCCGCGTCGGCCGAGATCGGCGTCAGTCCTCCGGAGATCATCAGCTCGACGCCTTCGGCCGGACAGACTCCGCGGACAGAGAGCGCGACGCGACGGCGGAACAGGCTGCCGTCGCGATCGGTGATCCAGCCGAGTCCGGTCCAGCCGTCGCCTTCTTTGCGCGGCGTCGCACGTTCGACGAGGATTGGCATTTCGACAAACGGGCGCCGGACGATAGCTGGCGTCTGCGGCGGCATGCGCAACTGATGCCACACCGCGCCAATCGCCGTTCCAGCGATCACGATCGCGACTCCCGCGATAATTGCTTGTCGGCGGGCGAACCAGCCGATTACGGCCGCGAGTCCACCCATGAGCAGCCAGGGCCCGGGTGAGATTCCGGCGGCTGCATCAATCGAGCAGCCGAGCAGGAGGGGAAGGGCGAGCCAGAGCGCCGGACAGTGTCCGAAGCGATCGGGGGTCAGGGAGTCTTGCTCCAGGGGGTCGGGCCTTGCCATACGCGGAGGCCTTGGCCTCCGAGGGACAGGGACCGGACCTCCGCGGCGAGCGAAGTCCAGGCGGGGTGCTTGGCGAGGACAGTGTCCTGAAGGAGATTACTTAGGGGAATCACGACAAACCCTCTGGAAGACCACCTAGGGTGGGGGAGGGTCACGGTCGGGCTATCCCAGGCGCCCCCTTCATAAAAGAGCAGGTCGATGTCCAGGGTTCGGGGACCGTTGCGGTTAGCGGTCCGTTCTCGGCCGAGTTGGCGCTCGATTTCGAGGGTTCGGACCAGCAGCTCGTCGGGATTGAATTTACAACTAATTAACAAACAGAGGTTTAGGAAGTTTGGCTGGTCGGCATACCCCACTGGATCTGAGTCGACGGCCTCCGAAATAGCCAAAACTCGGGTTTCCGGCAGGTCGCGGAGATACCCAATGGCTTGAGCGATAATATTAGCCCGGTCGCCGAGGTTGCTGCCTAGGCCGAGGATAGCGTGTTGGGGGCTACCCTTCACACCCGCTCCCGGCGAATCTTCACCGAAATGGCGTCGAACTCGGCGGCCACCGGGGCGAAGGGTTTGTTGACCTCGACCGTGACGGCCTTGACCACGTCGAAAGTGCCTAGAATACGCGCGGCAATCTGCTGGGCCAAGGTCTCGATGAGGTAGACCGGCTGGCCGGTCAGCTGGGCTTCCACGGTGCGGATGACCTTTGCGTAATCGACCGTTAGCTTCAGGTCGTCGGCAGCGGCGGCCGGACGGGTATCGACCTCGAGGTCCACAGAGACGGTAAACCGCTGGCCGAGACGCTTCTCCTCGGGCAGGGCGCCGTGATGTCCGAAGGACTTGATACCCGCTATCCTGATGATGTCCACGCCCCGATGAATGCCCGCCCGGGACAACCCTGCAAGCGCCTTCCCGTGGTGCGCCCGCAATTGTTAGAAGTCCCCACTTGACCACCCTTCCAGCGGTCGCTGACAGTCCGCGGAACACTATGCCCAAGAGGACCGATATCCGCTCAATCCTCATCATCGGCTCGGGACCGATCATCATCGGCCAAGCCTGCGAGTTCGATTATTCCGGCACCCAGGCGTGCAAGGCGCTTCGCGAAGAAGGCTACCGCGTCATCTTGGTGAATTCCAATCCCGCCACGATCATGACGGACCCAGAGACGGCGGACGTCACCTACGTGGAACCTCTCACGGTCGAATCGGTAGAACGCATCATCGCCAAGGAGAAGCCCGATGCGCTCCTCCCGACGCTCGGCGGCCAGACGGCGCTCAATCTTTCACTGAAGCTCGCGCGCACGGGCGTGCTCAAGAAATACGGCGTCGAGCTCATCGGCGCAAAGGAAGACGCCATCGAGCGCGGCGAAGACCGCGAGATCTTTAAGAAGCTGATGCTCGAGATCGGCCTCGACGTCCCGCGCTCCCGCGTCGTGAAGTCCCTCGAAGGTGCGCGCGACACGATCGCCCTCATCGGAGGCGAGTTCCCGGTTATCATCCGTCCATCCTACACGCTCGGCGGCACCGGCGGCGGTATCGCTTATAACAAGGAAGAATTCGAGCGCATGGCCCAGGCCGGCCTCGACGCCTCGCCCGTCCACGAAGTCCTCATCGAGGAATGCCTCTTGGGCTGGAAGGAATACGAGATGGAAGTGATGCGCGACCACAAGGACCAGTGCGTCATCATCTGCTCGATTGAAAACTTCGACCCGATGGGCGTCCACACGGGCGACTCCATCACCGTCGCCCCCGCCCTCACGCTGACCGACAAGGAATACCAGTTGATGCGCGATGCCTCTTTCGCCGTCATCCGCGCCGTTGGCGTCGAGACCGGCGGTTCGAACATCCAGTTCTCGGTGAACCCGGCCAACGGCCGCATGATCGTCATCGAGATGAACCCGCGCGTGTCGCGTTCGTCCGCCCTCGCCTCTAAGGCCACGGGCTTCCCGATCGCGAAGATCGCCGCCAAGCTCGCCGTGGGCTACTCGCTCGACGAACTGCAGAACGATATCACGAAGTCCACGCCGGCTTGCTTCGAACCGACCATTGACTACGTCGTCACGAAGGTCCCGCGCTTCACGTTCGAGAAATTCGTCGGCGCCGACACGACCCTCACCTCCGCGATGAAGTCCGTCGGCGAAGCGATGGCCATCGGCCGCACGTTCAAGGAATCCTTCCAGAAGGCCCTCCGCTCCCTCGAGATTGGCGCCTGGGGCTTCGGCTGCGGCGGCAAGTTTGGCGATGCTGCCTTCACCGACCTCACCGAGATTCGCGCGCGCCTCGCCCGCCCGAATCCGGAACGTCCGTTCTTCGTCCGCTACGCGATGCTCGCCGGCCTGACCGAGAAGGAAATCTTCGACCTCTCTAAGATCGACCCTTGGTTCCTCCGCCAGTTGCGCGGCATCGTCGACATCGAGCTCGCCCTCAAGGCCGCTGGTAAGTCCGTCGGTACCGACTTGCTCCGCCAGGCCAAGGAAGCGGGCTTCGCCGACCGCCAAATCGCCCACGCGACCGGCATCGCGCCTGCCACGGTCTACTCGCAGCGTAACGCCGCTGGCATCAAGACGGTGTTCCGTCTCGTTGACACCTGCGCCGCAGAGTTCGAATCCTTCACGCCTTACTTCTACTCCACCTACGGCGACGAGTCCGAGGTCCGTCCGTCCGCCAAGAAAAAGGTGATGATCCTTGGCGGTGGCCCGAATCGCATCGGCCAGGGCATCGAGTTCGACTATTGCTGCGTCCACGCCTCATACGCGCTCCGCGCCGCGGGCTACGAGACGGTGATGGTGAACTCTAATCCCGAGACGGTCTCGACCGACTACGACACTTCCGACCGCCTCTACTTCGAGCCGCTCACCCTCGAGGATATCCTCGAGATTTACCGCACCGAGCAATGCGTCGGCGCAATCGTCCAGTTCGGAGGCCAGACCCCGCTTAACCTGGCCGCGGACCTCGAAGCCGCCGGCGTCACGGTCGTCGGTACGTCGCCCGCAAGCATCGCGCTCGCCGAGGATCGCCAGCAGTTTAAGGACATCCTTATCGAGCTCGGCATCCGCCAGCCGGTCAACAAGACCGCCCTGTCCGCCGACGAAGCCTACCTGGCCGCTGAAGAAATCGGTTTCCCGGTCCTGCTCCGTCCGTCCTTCGTCCTCGGCGGACGCGGCATGTTCATCGTCTACGGCATGGACGAGTTGAAGTCCGTCGTCCGTGAGGCCTTTGACGTCGCGCCCGGCA
>Ga0209500_10000140_pt1 | contig 63145 bp, 55 predicted proteins | sample S_140212_EF_Meta_FD_187323 | JGI IMG/M metagenome (GOLD analysis project Ga0209500, IMG submission 187323) | Freshwater microbial communities from Lake Simoncouche, Canada to study carbon cycling - S_140212_EF_MetaG (SPAdes) (version 2) | ecosystem: Environmental > Aquatic > Freshwater > Lake ... | reverse complement strand
GGCCCACACACCGGCCTTGCGCAGGTGCAGGCGGTTTTTCAGCACCTCGGGCAGGTCGCGCAGCTCCACGCGGTCCAACACGTCCGCACGCCAGTTGTCCTGGGCAAAGCGTTCACCCGGCGTCAGGTTGGGCGCCACGCAGTCGTGCCGGGTCAAGGCCAGCGCAGCGGTGGCTTTTTGCACTGCGGTGGACGGCAAGGCCAGAACCCGGCGAAATGCGTCGCCCTTGTAGCAAAGCTGCACCTGCCCTTCGCGCTCAAAGTTCAGCATTTCCACGCCGTAGCTTGAAGCCACCTCTAGGTGCGCGGCCAGGGTGTCGTTAGCTGTTTTGCCCTGGTAGGCCGACGCCCTGCGCGCCAAGCGCTCTGACAGCGTGCCCAGGGCATCAAACGCCTCGCCAACGCTGGCCTCGGGCGGCGCGGCCCGCAGGTAGGCCGCAGCGTAGGCAATACCCAGCGCCTCCGACCCCGGCGTGTCACGCAAAAAGCGCAGCACCGACAACAACTCCGGCGCTGCCTCCGGCGCGAGCGACTGGCTGCGCACCTGGGTGGCGCGCACATAGCCTGCGCGCTCGCGGCGGTGGTCATACACCTGTAAGTAGTCGCCCTTTTGGCCCCGAATTTCCAGGCTGTCGCCCTGTGCCAGCGCCACTTGCTGGGGCGCCGACTCGCGGGGTGCGGAGCGCAGTGCAGATTGGTCCTGGGTCACGATGGCCACCACCAGCAGTGCAGATGCGATCATGTTATTGCTCTCCTTCCACGGCGTCTTGCTCGCCTTGCGGGGCCGCTTTTTTGGCCACGGCATCCGACGGGGCAGACTGGGGTTTGCCTAAGCCCAGCAAGGCCGAGCCGACGAAGCCGCCGCTAGTTGAGGGTGGCGCAATGATCACCGTAATCTTGTCGGACAGCTTGTCCGCCATGGTTTTCTGGATCAGCAAAGGGTGTTTGGAGATCAGCTCGCCGTCACGCGCCATTTGCTCGGTGGCAATCTTGCCAATGCGGTCTTGCCGGTAGGCCTCGGCATCGGCCAGGTTTTTACGTGAATCCGCTTCGCCCGAGGCCTCAATACGGCGGGCCTGGGCGGTACCTTCGGCGGTTTTGATGCGCGACACCTTGTCGGCCTCAGCTTCGAGGGCGCGCTGCTCGATCTGCTTTTGCTTGAACGGCAGCACGTGCTTCATGGCCTCTGCCTGCGCTTTGGCGGCAATGATCTGCTCTTCCCCGGCGGCTTGTGCCGATGTCTCGCGGCGCACCTTGTCAGCCTGGGCTTCGAGTTCGGTTTGCTTGACCTGCTTTTCTTTCAGCTCCAAGGTGTAGCGCATTTTTTCGGTGGCCAGCTCTTCCGCCAACAAATCCTCCATGCCGGCCTTGTAGTCCGGCGGCAAGTCCACCTTGCCCAGGGTTACGGCTTCAAGTTTGATGCCGTCTTTGGCAAGGCGGGGCTTGAGTTCGGCTTCGATCACTTGCTGAATTTCTGCGCGCTTGCCGGAAAAAATTTCTCGCACGGTGTAGCGCGCCATAGTCTTGTAGAGCACGCCTTGCACCACCGGCTCCAGGATTTCGCCATTGATGTCGTCTGGCAGGCCTCGAGCCATGGCCGAGAGCTTGGCTTCGTCCAAGGCGTAGCGCACAGAAATGTCCACGCCAATGGAGAGCCCTTCCACCGACTGAAACGGTGCCGCGCCGCTTGCGCTGTTGTTGGCCGTTGGGCGGTACAGCTGGTCACGCAAGGAAAAGCGACGCAGCGCATGCAGGCCGGGCACCACCAACACGACTCCATCGCGCACCTCGGTGGACACACCGGTAAGCTGGTTCAGGCGTATACCTACCTCGCCACGGCCGATGCTTTGGATGGGAGGCTGGACATAAATCCCATAGCCCACCAGCGCCAACACGCCCAGTGCTAGCGCACGGTTACGAAAGGGCGGCTGCGCCGCAGTTCTGCGCAAAAGCGCGCCAGTGCCTGTAGCGGCATTGCGCACAGCGCCCTTGAGGCTGGAAATAAGTTGCTTGGCACGTTCTGACATGGTGAATTCCCTTTTTGACTGCTGATCTTCAAAACAATTCCGGTTTGCGTGAAGATCAGGCCGCGCACCGGTTTGGCATGGCGCAATGGTCTGCGCCAGGGGCACGAGCAAACAAGGCCGCTGCGGGGCAGGATTGCTCCCATGGCGTGAAGAAACCCTCACAAGCGCTGTGCGCTGGTGCCGCGTGGACGGGGGATACTGGAGGTCACACAACGCAGGAAGCCCTCCATGTTCAAGGTCGCCGTCATTGAAGATGACCTCCCTACCAGCCAGCAGCTCACCGAGTGGATTCTTGGCGCCAAAACGGGCATTCAGGTGGACGCATGGTTCACCCGGGACGACGCAGAGGCCGCCATTGCCCGCGAAGCCTATGACCTGGTGGTGCTGGACATTGAGTTGGGCCGCGAGCGCAACGCAGGCATCGCCATCATCAATGCCATCAACAAGGGGCTGCACGGCACGCCGGTGCTGGTGGTGTCGGCCATGCCAGCGGCGATTTACCGCAGCATCATGAAGGCCCTGGACGCCTGGGACTACCTGCAAAAAACCACTTTCAGCGAAAGCGACTTCGTAGACACCTTTTTAGAAATCCTGCGCGCCACCCGGGAACGCAGCGTCGTAGAAGCCGCGCCGTCGGCCATTAACGAGCTGTCCATCGACCCCCTGCGCCAACGCAGCGCGCTGTGGCGGGGCAAGCGCATCAACCTGCCGCTGACGGCGCAGCGCATTCTGGCGGCGCTTTACCAGCGCCGGGGCCAGGTGGTTTCTTACGACGAGCTGTTTGAAGTGGTCAAAAGCGGGCGCAACCGGGACAACATCCGCAAACACATCAGCACCATCCGCGAAGCCTTTCGCGAACTCGACGACGGCTTTGACCGCATCGAAAACATTCCCATGCGCGGCTTTCGCTGGTCCGATGCGCACTCTGCCCCATGAATGCGCAGCTGAAAACTACGTTGATCTGGCTGGCGTCATTCCGGCTACGGGCGCTGTTTCGTGGGGCGTTTTTGCTGCTGGCGCTGGCTACCCTGGTGATGGCGGTGTACGTGCTGCAAGAAGAAAAGCAGCGCAGCTACGACAGTTACCAACAAAGCTTTGACAAAACCAAGCAGCAAATTGCCGCGCAACTGCGCCACCCCACCGGACAGTTGGCGCTGCTTAACCCGTCGGAAGAGCTGACTCCCACGACACCTTTGCATCCGGTGCTGCTGCCCTTCTCGGCCATTGACTTTGACGACCAAAACAAGGTGCGCAACGCGGTGGAAATGACTGGCTGCCTGGTGCAGTACCCGCATTACGGCAGCCTGTGCGTTGCCATTGGCAACAACCCATGGGCCGGTGGCTTTATTTACGCCGCTGGCACTTTTGCCAGCCCCGCGCTGGTACCCCACAGCATGGGCGACAAATACCTGGACCAGGCGCACCGCCTGCGGGTAGAGGTCAATCTGCGGGGCCGCACTTACCGATGGATTGCCCCATTTGAAGCCCTGCAAGACCCGGCCAACACGCAGCGCCAAGGCCTGCGCGGGCGGTTCACCGGCTATGTGGACATTGGCAGCCGCGACTACACCGGCGCGCGCACCCTGCGCGACTTCAGAGGCTGGGTCTGGCAAGGCGGCGATTGCCTGGACAGCGCAGCGCTGCCAGACCAGGATTGCGAGAAAAAGTCCTTTTTCTCGCTGCGACTGCCCGTAGAAGTGCTGCGCGACGCCCTGTTCCAAAAGGAAAAGCCCGTTTGGCCGCCGCAAGACCTGGCGCAGATGCGGGTGCGTGTAGAAGTGCTGGCGCCGGGAGACGCGGATGTGGTGTTTGACAGCAACGCCGAAGGCGCGCTTGCGCCCTTTGCACTGGCAGACCTGCGCGCCCAGTTGCTCGCGGGCGAGACGCTGCGCATTCGAAAAGCTAGCGCGCCCGGCAACGCGCCCATGGCGCCTGCAATCATCAGCCTGCGTGGCATCGACGCGACTGAAGCCCATTCATCCTCCTTGCTCGCCCGGCTGATTCGGCACCTGCCGGTGGACAGCTACGACGCGCCCCTGGTGGCGCAAGATGAAATTGCCACGTCTTTGGGCAACTACACCCTAGAGCTGCAAGGCGACGCACGCAGCGTCAACCGAAGTTTGAGTGCGGTGGCGACGCGCCTGTCATGGTTTGTGGGCGCCATGCTGCTGGCCATCGCGCTGGCCTGGCTCGTTATCGAGGTGGGCATCATCCGGCGCATTGCACGCCTTAGCAGCCGCTCGCGTGATTTGTCTAAAACCGTCAAAACCACCGGCGGACTGGAACACTTTGATCTGGCCGACCTGCGCGGCAACGACGAGCTAGGCATTCTGGCCAATGGCCTGAACGACCTGCTGCGCCGGGTCAAAGAAGACGCCGAGCGCGAACGCATCCGCGCCGAGCAAGAAAAAGACATGTGGCACGCGGTGGGCCACGAGATCATGTCGCCGCTGCAGTCGCTGATGGCTTTGCACCGCAACGATCAGGACCCCAGCCTGCGCTACGTCCACCGCATGCAGCAAGCGGTGCGCATCCTCTACGGCAGCGCCAGCCCCAGCGAAGCCTTTCAAACCAGCACGCTGGCCGTGCAAACGGTGGATTTGCATGGCTTCTTGCAAACCGTGGCGGCAAACTCTGCCAGCGTAAATATCGCCAACGTGCGCTACACCAGCGCCAGCGGCCCCGTGCTGGTGCGCGCCGAGGAATATGCGCTGGAAGACGTGGTAACCCACGTCTTGCATAACGCAAACCGCTACCGCACACCCGGCAGCGCCATCACCCTGGACCTGCACACCACCGAAACCGAGGCCACCGTCACCATCCACAATGTCGGCCCGCACATCGCACCCGACATGCTTAGCAAGATTTTTGAGTACGGCGTCTCGGACCAGTCCGAATCAGGCGCCGAAGGCAACCGCGGCCAGGGCTTGTTTGTGGCCAAGACCTACATGGCCAAGATGGGCGGCACGATGGTGGCGCGTAATGACGGCGATGGCGTCACCCTGGTGCTGGGCTTGCAGCGCGTGGTGGCTGCGGGGTAGCGAACAAGACCCTGCGCGTTCAGGTTGACAAACAAAAACGCTCTGCGCCGTCTTGTCAAATTCAGCCCATGAAAAAAGCCCTCAAAAGAGGGCTTTTTCGCAGTGAAGACCGGGCGCGTTGGGCATTTGCAGCCCCACACGACCGTTAAAAGGGGATTAACCGCCCTTCTTGGCCCGCTTGCCGGGGTTCTTTTTGCTGCGGGTGGACACGCCGCGCTCCAGGCTTACTTTTTGGCCGCGGCCTGCGCTGCCCAGGGTGTAACCGGGCAGAGGCTTGGGAGCGGGGGTGGCTTTGCGGTCTGCTTCGGTAACGATGGAATTGCCCATGAGATCTTTCCTAGAGGTGTAATTATGAAACCGTGTATTTGAACACTTTTTTTGCCGTTTTTTGCCGAGGTCCGCCAGCGCCTAGCTGCGCAGCGCCTTTTTGAGCTCCACGCCGAGTTCGGGCTTGTGGGCAAACGGGTCGGTGGGGTTGCGCGACATCAGAATGTCTTCCATGCGCACTTGCACCGAGGCAATCGATTTGGGGTGGCTGTAGATGTAGAACTGGTTGGAGCCAATAGCGTCAAATACTTTTTGCGCCACATCGGCCGCGCTGACCTTGCCGCTGCCCACGGCTTTGTCGCTCATGGCCTGGCCAATGAGCTGGCTCTTGGTGGGTTTGGCGCCATGGGCCTTGTGCTCGTCGGGGCGGTTGCGGTGGCTTTGGCTAATGCCCGTGGGCACAAAGAAGGGGCACAGCACGCTGGCGCTGATTTGCTCGGTCACCAGCGCCAGGTCTTGGTACAGGGTCTCGCTCATGCTGACCACGGCGTGCTTGCTGACGTTGTAAACGCCCATATTGGGCGCATTGAGCAAACCGGCCATGCTGGCGGTATTGACGATATGGCCTTGAAAAGCCGGGTCAGCAGCCGCGGCGGCCAGCATCATGGGCGTGAACACGCGTATGCCGTGGGCCACGCCCATCAGGTTCACGCCAATCACCCATTCCCAGTCTTGCAAGGTGTTTTCCCAAATCAAACCGCCCGAGCCCACGCCGGCGTTGTTAAACACAAAGTTCGGCGCGCCAAAGCGCGCCAGGGTGGCCGCGCCCAGGGTTTCGACCTGATCAGCTTTGGACACGTCCACGCGCATGGCCAGCACTGGCGCGCCAGCGGCGGTCAGTTCTGCGGCGGCGCGGTCTAGCGCGTCTTGCTGCACATCGGCCAGCACCAGGTTCATGCCGAGTGCGGCGCCAATGCGGGCGCATTCCAGGCCAAAGCCCGAACCAGCGCCGGTGATGACGGCGGTTTTGTTGTTGAAGTCAGAAATCATGCAAAGGTCTCGTTAAAAAATGAGGAAAAAGAAACAGATTCAGGCCGCGCGCAGCGAATAGCCAATGCGCGGGAAGTGCACATGCACCACGCCCGCGCGCGGGTCTTCGCGGCGCAGGGTGTAGCGGGTGCGGGTGGCAGCCAGCAAGACGCCTTCGGTGGGCTCTTGGCCAAAGGTTTCGGCAGAAATGGTGACCACGATGCCCAAGGGAATGCCGTGCTCGTCTTGGAACACGGTGTCTGGGGCCAAGGCCAATGGTTCGCTGGCCGCGCACAGGGCGATGGCCTGCTCGGCGTTGAACTTCTCCATCTTTCCGTGGCCCAGGGCGGCCATGCGGTCCATCCAGGCCAGCACCGAGGGCGTGGTGTGCAAGATGTCGGCCATCACCGGCACGCAATGCCGGGTAAACCACAGCGGGTGGTAGGCGGCAAAGTCGGCCACGCAGGGCGCGGTGCCCAGCAAGAAGTCTTGGCGGTCCAGCATATGGGCCAGGCGGCGCAAATACGATTTGTAGCTGGCGGTGGCGTCCGTCGGGCGGCTGCGCGTCATGCCCGCAGACATGGCGCCCCGGTCGGCGGCAAAGGCTTTGGCGGCCTCCGGCGGCGCGTCGGCAAACAGCGCAGCTGCGCCCTTGGGCCCCAGGTTGTAGGCCATGGCGGCCCAAAACAGCGTGGTGTCGGCCCATTGCGCCAACACCCGGGCCACGCCCTTGGATGCCTCGGGGTAGAGCGTGGGGCTGGGCTGCACGTGGTCTAGCACCTCGCACATCAGCGCGGTGTCGCAGTAGATGTCGGCACCGATTTGCAAAAACGGCGTTTTGCGGTAGCCGCCGGTCAGGGCCAGCACATCGGGCTTGGGCAAGATGCGCGGCACCACCACCGATTTCCAGGCCAGGCCCTTGTAGCCCAGCGCCAGGCGCACTTTTTCAGAAAACGGCGAGCTGGGGTAGTGGTGAAGAATCAAATCGGACATAAGTGCCTTGTGAACAAATGGGTTTGGTAGAAAAACTCAGCGCGGCATGGCGCGCCGGATGATGGCGTCAAAGTCCACGCTGCTGCCCAGGGTGCCAAAGCTGTAACCCCAGTCGCCGCCCAGGCGCGAATCGCAAAAGGCGCCAAAAACTGCGCCGGGGGCGCTTTGTTGTAGCAGCGCGGCCTGCACCGCCAGCGCTACGTCTTGCGCCAAGCGGCGGGCCTGCACTTCGTTGGCCAGCAGCTCGACCCGCGCGGGCAGTGCATCAATCATGCGGTCCAGCGCCGGGTGGGCGCCGCGCGCCGGAGCCAGTTCGTGGGCCAGGGCCTGGGCCACGTCGCCCTTGCGCAGGGCGCGCAGCAGATCCAGCGCCATGATGTTGCCAGCGCCTTCCCAAATCGAGTTGAGCGGCATTTCGCGGTAAATGCGGGCCATGGTGCCCAAACCGCCCTCTTCCACATAGCCGTTGCCGCCCATGCATTCCATGGCCTCTTGGCCAAAGGCGCTGCCGCGCTTGCAGATCCAGAACTTGGCGATCGGCGTGAGCACGCGGGCCATCAGGCGCTCTAAGCTGTCGCTCGTGTTGTCAAAAGCACGCGCCAGGCGCATGGACAAGGCGGTAGCGGCTTCACTCTCTAGAGCCAGATCGGCCAGCACATTGCGCATCAAGGGTTGGTCAATCAGGGGCTTGCCAAAGGCTTGGCGCTGCGCCGTGTGGTTCAGCGCAATGCTCAGGGCCTGGCGCATCAGTGCGCTGGTGCCCAGGGCGCAGTCGAGGCGGGTCATCTCGCCCATTTCCAGGATCTGCGGCACGCCGCGGCCTTCCGCGCCCACCAGCCAGGCGGTGGCGTCCGCAAACTCGACTTCAGAGCTGGCATTGGCCTTGTTGCCCAGTTTGTCTTTCAGGCGCTGCACGCGCAGCTGGTTCAAGCTGCCGTCGGGCAACACGCGGGGCAGAAAAAAGCAACTCAAGCCGCCCGGCGACTGCGCCAGCACCAAAAACGCGTCGCACATGGGCGCCGAGAAAAACCATTTGTGGCCCACCAGCTTGAAGCGCTGGCCCCAAGCGTCGCTGCCGTCGGCCGCGGCCCGCGTGGTGTTGGCGCGCACGTCCGAGCCGCCCTGCTTTTCGGTCATGCCCATGCCCATCGTCAGGCCGGTTTTTTTACTAAAGAGCTTGAGCGCTGGGTCGTACTGCAGGCTGCTCAGGCCCGGCGCCCAGTCTTGGTAGATGGCGGCGTTGCTGCGCAGCGCGGGCATGACGGCGTAAGTCATGGAAATCGGGCACAGCGTGGACGACTCCAGCTCGGTGAACATCAAAAACGCGGCTGCGCGGCGCTGGTGCGCGATCGATGTGCCGGGTTTGGCGTCAAAAAAATCGATCCAAGGGCTGCCGTGCAGGCCGGCGTGCATGGCCGAAGCCATCAGGGCGTGGTAGCTGGGGTGAAACTCGACCTGGTCAATGCGGTTGCCAAAGCGGTCGTGGCTGCGCAGTTGGGGCGTGTGCACATTGGCCAGTTGTGCATGGGTTTGCATCTGGGCGCTGCCCCATTGCGCGCCCAGGGCGTGCAAGGGCGCGGTGTCCAGGCCGGGGGCGTTGAATTTGAGCGCGCTTTGCAGGGCCTGGTTGCCGTCAAACAGGTTGTAGTTCTCCAGGTTCAGGGCCTGGTTGAACACCTCATGGGTGGCGGCGGCGATCATTTAAATCAACTTGACGATTTGCTTGCCAAAGTTCTTGCCCTTGAGCAAGCCCAAAAAGGCCTCGGGCGCGTTTTCCAGACCCTGAGCAATGCTTTCGCGAGCGCGCAGCTTCCCACTGGCCACCAGGGCGCCGAGTTCGGCCAGCGCGGCGGGCCACACTTCCATGTGCTCGCTGACGATAAAGCCTTCAATTTTCAGGCGTTGCATCAATATCAGCGCAGGGTGCGTCAGGGGAACCGGCGCGCCGTTGTAGCCGGCAATCATGCCGCATACCGCAACGCGGCCAAAGGCATTCATGCGCGGCAACACGGCATTGAGCACCGTACCGCCCACGTTCTCGAAGTAACCGTCAATGCCCTTAGGGCAAGCGTCTGCAATGGCTGCTGACAGGCTGGCGGCATCCGAATACTGCTTGTAGTCAATGCAGGCGTCAAAACCCAGTTCATCGACAGCGTATTTGCATTTCTCAGCGCCCCCGGCCGTGCCCACGGTGCGGCAGCCGCGCTCTTTGCTCAGGGCTGCAAAGGCGCTGCCCACGGCGCCCGTGGCGGCGCTCACCACCACGGTGTCGCCCACTTTGGGCGCAATGATGTGCACCAGACCGTAATAGGCCGTGACCCCCGGCATGCCTACCGCGCCCAGGTAGGCGCTAAGCGGTACGTGGCGGGTATCGACCGTGCGCAAGGCGCCGGGCAGGTCGGCCTTGACCACGCTGTATTCCTGCCAGCCGCCCATACCCACCACTTGGGTGCCTACGGGATAGCGCGGGTTGTGTGATTCCACCACTTCACCCACCGTGCCGCCTTGCATCGTCTGTCCCAGGGCCTGGGGTTGGGCGTAGCTTTTGGCGTCATTCATGCGGCCGCGCATATACGGGTCAAGGCTTAAAAAGTGGTGGCGCACCAGCACTTCACCGTTCTGCAGGGCCGGGGTTTGGACCGTGACTGACACAAAGTTGCTGGCTTGTGCTTCGCCTGTGGGGCGGTTGTCGAGGTGGATTTGGCGGTTTGAGGGCATGGATGGTCTTTTTTGGTTTAGTCGGTAGAAATGGAAGGCGTGGCCGGGCTTCGCCCTGCAAGCGCGATGGTGCTGCCCGGTGGGCGTTTGAGGAACTTAAAAGTGCCCATGGCACTGGCGCAGGCGCGTCCCTGGGCGTCAAAAATCGTCGATTGGGTAAAGGCCATCGTGGCGGTGCGGTGCACCAAGCTGCCGCGCGCAAGCAAAGGGCCCACCGCAGGGTGCATAAAACTGGTCTTCATCTCGATAGTCACCACGCCATGCTCAGGAGAATCGCTGCGCGCGGCGGTGGCCATGGACACATCGAGCAAAGTCATCAAAGCGCCGCCGTGGGTGACGCCAAAGGAGTTGAGGTGCTCGGGCTGCGCGGTGTAGGTGATCTCGGACTGGCCTGACGCGAACTGCGCCAGCACAAAACCCAGGTGCCGTACAAACGGAATATCCACCCCAAAGCCAGCCAATTGTTCCCAGGACGGAGGTGCCGCCGCAGCCGGCACCTCGGCTTCAGCCACCGCTGACCACGCTCACGCCGCCGTCCACCGCCAGCCACTGGCCAGTGATGTGCTTGCCGGCGTCAGACGCGTACAAAAGACACAGGCCTTTAAGGTCTTCGTCGTCGCCCAGGCGCTTGAGTGGGGCATGGGCGGCCAATGTTTCTTCGCCCATGGCTTTCAAGGTGCCAGCCGTCATCTTGCTGGGGAAAAAGCCCGGGCAGATGGCGTTGACGGTGATGTTGTACTTGCCCCACTCCGCGCCCAGGGTGCGGGTGAAGTTAATGACCGCGCCTTTGGACGTGTTGTAGGCAATGGTGTTCATGCCTTCGGGGTTGCCGCCCAGGCCAGCGATGGACGCCACGTTAATGATGCGCCCCGAGCGCCGCGCAATCATGCTGCGCTTTGCCACGGCTTGGCTTAGCAAAAAGTAGCCGCGCACATTGAGGTTCATGACCTTGTCCCAGGCGTCGATGGGATGGTCTTCGGCGGGTGCGCCCCAGGCGGCACCGGCGTTGTTGACCAAGATGTCGATGTCGCCCAAGCGGTGCAGGGTCTCGTCCACCAGGCGGGTGATTTCACTGTCTTTGGCGCAGTCGGCGGCCACCCAGCGGGCGTCGATGCCTGCGGCTTGCAGTTCGGCTGTGGCGTGTTCCAGGTCTTCGGCCTTGCGCGAGCTGATCAGCACGCGGGCACCGGCTTCGCCTAGGGCATGCGCCATTTGCAGGCCCAGGCCGCGGGAGCCACCGGTGACGAGGGCGGTTTTGCCGGTCAAATCAAAAAGCTGCTGGATGGTGCGCGTCATGCGGATTCCTTCAAAAAAACCAGAAATAAAAGCAAAAATCGATTTTGGCGCCACTGGAGCTGTGGCGGCTGTCACCACAGCGATACGGCAGCGCTGGGGGCTGCGGCTACTCGCCGTGCAGGCGCGAGCGCACCAGGATCAAGGCCGCGCCCGAGGCCACAGCCAGCAAGCCGCAAACCAAAGACAGGCTCACGCTGCCGTCGGGATTGGCGGGCATGAAATACGACAAAACGCTGCTCAGCAGGCCGCCGTATATCAAGATCCAGGTCCAGCGCTCAATGCGCAGCAGGCGTTTGTCAGCGGTACCGTTGTATTTTTTAAAAAAAGCCATTAGAAGGCGTCCTCAGGGAAAGTTGCACAAGTCATGTCCCTCGATTGCACCACAGACAACCAGGCGCCAACCTTGGGCAGCTCATAGTGGAAGAAAAAACGCGCTGCGCCCAGGCGGCCCACGGTGGCGCTCTGCGCCTGCGCAGCGTCGGCGGCAAGCGTGGTGCAAGCCACGTCCAGCCAAATCCAGGCCAGCACGGTGTGGCCAAAGGCTTGCATATAGGGCACGGCGTTGGCCAGCGCCTCGGTGGGTGCGCCATTGGCCCAGGCGGCCTGCGTGGCCGCGCCTACCTTGGCAAGCGCTTTGCCCAAGGCGTCCGCATAGGGCGTCAAAGTGGCGTGGGGCGTGGCGCGCGCCATGGTGGCTTGCATGCGCGCGGCTAGCAGCTGCATGCCCCGGCCGTTTTCCATCAACACCTTGCGCCCGAGCAAGTCCATGGCCTGAATGCCGTGGGCGCCTTCGTGGATCATGTTCAGGCGGTTGTCGCGCCAGTACTGCTCCACCGGAAAATCCCGCGTGTAACCGTAGCCGCCGTGCACCTGGATGGCCAGCGAATTGGCCTCAAGACACCATTCGCTGGGCCAGCTTTTGCAAATGGGCGTGAGCACTTCAAGCAGCAATCGCGCCTCGTCGGCCCCGGCTGCGTCTGCGGTGTGTTGTTCGTCCACCAGGCGGGCGCAGTACATGGCCAGGGCCAGCGCGCCTTCGCCATACGACTTTTGCGCCAACAGCATGCGTTTAACGTCGCTGTGTTCAATGATGCGCACCTGGGGCTGCGAAGCGTCTTTGCCGCCTGCCGCAACTCCGCCGCCGGGCCGCCCCAAGGCGGAGTTATCCCCCTCGGGGGGCAGCGACGACGCGTCAGCGCGGAGCGTGGGGGCTTGTAAGTGTCGGCCCTGGGGGCGGTTTTTTGCGTAATCCAGGCTGGCGTAGTAACCCGCCAGGCCGAGCATGGTGGCGGCAATGCCTACGCCGATGCGCGCCTCGTTCATCATGTGGAACATGCAGCGCAGGCCTTCGCCGGGCTTGCCGACCAGGTAGCCCACGGCGCCAGGTTGCCCATCGACGGGGTATTTGCCTTCGCCAAAATTGAGCAAGGTGTTGGTGGTACCGCGCCAGCCCAGCTTGTGGTTCAAGCCAGCCAGAGCCACGTCGTTGCGCACGCCGGTGAGTTGGCCGTCCAGCCCCACCAGCTTTTTGGGCACGATAAAGAGCGAAATGCCGCGCGTGCCGGGCACCAGCGCGCCATTGGCGTCAGGAATTTTGGCCAGCACCAGGTGGATGATGTTTTCGGACAGCTCGTGCTCGCCGCTGGAGATCCACATCTTGTTGCCCTTGAGGCGGTAGCGCGCGCCCAGGGGCTCGGTCTCAAAGTCGGCGCCGTCGGGCACGGCGCGGGTGGTGATGTCCGACAAGCTCGAACCGGCCTGCGGCTCGCTCAGGCACATGGTGCCGGAGAAGCGGCCGTTGAACTCGTTTTTGGCAAACACGGTTTTTTGCGCTTCGGTGCCGTGCACCATGAGCAAATTGGCGTTGCCCGTGGTCAGCATGCCCGAGCCAATGCTGACCGAGGCGCAGGCAAAAAACGCGTTGGCGGCGGCCTCTACGCTGTAGGGCAGCTGCATGCCGCCCATCTCAAAATCTTGCGCCGCACTCAGCATGCCGGACTCGGCGTAGGCCTTGGCCGCGTCGTGCGTGGCCTGGGGCAGGATGACTTTTTCGCCGTCAAAGTGCGGCTCTTGCACGTCAACCAGGCGGTTGAAGGGGGCAAATTTCTCGCGGGCCATGCGCTCGCAGGTGTCGAGCACCGCGTCAAAGGTTTCGCGGGAATGGTCGGTAAAGCGCGCGCGCTGCGTCAGCTCGGTGGTATGGAGCCAGTCGTTGAGCAAAAAATCCAGGGTGGCGCGAAGTTTCATGGTGGCAAATCCGGGTGGTGGGGCGGCGCTGCGTGCGGCAAGCACGCAGCTTCAGACCTTGCAATTACGCCTGAAAAATGAGCCGCGGTCTGTCACCGATGTACGCACCCACCGCACGGAAGCGCACCAGGAATCACAAAGCAGGCCAAGCGCGTGCAGCCAGGTGGGCTCCAGAAGGCAATTCTCGATATTTTTTAACTGGATGGTAATAATAGCCAGAAGAGCCACAAATATTCGGTTTTGATTATTTGATCACTTTCGGCATAAATTGCTTGTTCAAATAGACTAATTTTCAATGAATTAACTGATTTTAATGAATTAAGCTTGGTCAAGCTTCTCAAAAAATGACCCAAAAGCACAAAAATTCAGACGACATTCGTAGTGGTTTTCCACTACTTTCTCGAGATTTTTTCGTTTTTCTCGATCGCTGGCAAGCTACTTGCAGTGCATCGAGCAATGCCACAGTTGGCGTCTCCAACGACCTGTGTAGCAAAAATTTTCTTTGTAGGTGACAGGGCGATTTCGCCGCATTTCTAAAAGGAGTTTCGACATGGCTTTGCTGAATCGGATGGATTGGTATGACCTTGGGAGATCGACCAACTGGTCGCCCAAATACGTCACCGAACTAGAGATGTTTCCAAAGGAACTTGCAGGTGATTACGGCATCTCTCAAGAGGCATGGGAGGAATACGACGAGCCATATAAGCAAACCTACCCTGAATACGTGAAGATTCAGAGAGAAAAAGATGCTGGCGCCTATTCGGTCAAAGGCGCACTGGAACGATCAAAGATTTTTGAGAATTCGGATCCGGGATGGAAGTCCGTCATCAAGGCCCATTACGGCGCGATCGCACGTGGCGAATATGCCGCAGCCACGGCCGAGGCGCGCATGGTCCGCTTTTCCATGGCGCCTGGCATGCGCAATATGGCAACGATGGGTTGCCTGGACGAAGTGCGACACGGTCAGATTCAGCTGTACTTCCCGCATGAGCATGTCTCCAAAGACCGCCAGATGGATTGGGCATTCAAAGCGTATGACACAAACGAGTGGGGCATGATCGCCGCGCGCCACTTCTTTGACGACATCATGATGACGCGCGATGCCATCAGCGTATCGATCATGCTGACATTCAGCTTTGAGACCGGCTTTACCAATATGCAGTTTCTGGGGCTCGCCGCAGACGCGGCAGAGACCGGTGACCATACCTTTGCAAGCCTGATTTCCAGCGTGCAGACGGATGAATCACGGCACGCCCAAATCGGCGGACCCGCGCTGGAATTGCTCATCAAACACGGGAAGAAAAAAGAGGCCCAAAACAAAGTCGACATTGCGTTTTGGCGCGCTTGGCGTCTGTTCTCGGTCTTGACCGGCCCGATGATGGACTACTACACACCGCTGGAGCACCGCAAACACTCTTTCAAGGAGTTCATGGAGGAATTTATCGTAGTCCAGTTTGAACGTGCCTTGACCGATCTGGGATTGGACTTGCCCTGGTACTGGGATCACTTTCTCGAGCAACTCAGCGAACAGCACCATGGCATGCACCTGGGTGTGTGGTTCTGGCGGCCTACGGTCTGGTGGAACCCGGCTGCTGGCGTAACGCCGGCTGAGCGCGACTGGCTGGAAGAAAAATATCCTGGCTGGAACGACACATGGGGCCAGTGCTGGGATGTGATTATCGACAACGTGGTGGAGGGCAATATGGCAATGACCTATCCGGAAACCCTGCCCGTCGTCTGCAATATGTGCAACCTCCCGATCAACTACACCCCCGGGAACAAGTGGAACGTTAAAGATTTTCCGCTCGAGTACAAGGGCCGGATGTACCACTTTGGATCGGCCCCGGATCGCTGGTGTTTCGAGCAGGAGCCAGAGCGTTACGCCGGGCACTTAAATCTGATCGATCGCTTTCTGGCCGGCATGATTCAGCCCATGGACCTCGGTGGCGGCCTCAACTACATGAGCCTTGCCCCCGGTGAGATTGGTGACGATGCGCACAACTACGCCTGGGCCGAGGTGTACCGGGCGATGCGTGAAGTCAAGAAAGCCAGCTAAGTACTGCTCAAGCACCAGGCCAGCGGCATTCACCGCTGGCCGCATCCAGACTCAACCCAGGAGAAACAAATGGCTCTATTTCCCTTAAGTTCCAATTTTGAAGGTGACTTCGTACTGCAGTTGCTGCCCGTTGACACCGAGAACACCATGGATGAGGTCGCTGCCGCTGCGGCCCATCACTCCGTCGGAAGGCGCGTTCGTGCGCGTCCCGGGCAAATCCTTCGCATTCGTCGCCAGGGAAGTGCCGAGTTTTTGCCACGCACCATGAAAGTGATTGACTCAGGCCTGCTCCCCACCGAGGCCATCGAAATCATCTGGGAAGCACCCGCGCACTAACGGCCCCAACCCTTGCGTAGGCGCTTGTGCCCTAGCGCCGTCAAATTCATGAATTGGAGACGAACCCGTGACTTTTAAAAAGATATGCACGCGCGACGATTTGTGGGAAGGCGAGATGCAATCCTTTGAAATCGACGGCCAGGAAATCCTATTGGTCTGCGCAGACGGGGGCGATATCAAGGCCTTCCAAGGAATGTGTCCCCACCAGGATGTGCCATTGGTTGAAGGCAAATTCGATGGCAAGACTGTGATTTGCCGGGCCCATCTTTGGCAGTTTGACGCCTGCACAGGCAAAGGCATCAATCCATCGGATTGCGCCTTGGCCGAGTTTCCTATAAGGGTTGAAGGCGATGACATCCTGGTCAAGACGGCGGGCGTGATACCTATTTACGCCCACACATGAAAAGTATTTCCAAAAGCAACTAAACAAGGAGACACCAATGAGCACTACCAACGATGCGACGAAGAAGCATCTTAATAACCGCGTCGGACCCGTCATGCGCGCTGGCGAACTGGCCACCGCCGTCATTGAAGCAGCGCGCGAGGACAACCCAGATCGGGAGATTCGTGTTGCAGACAAATTGGCTTACATCCGTATCGATACGGACCACGAACTCATTTTGCGGCGTGAAACGATCGAGCGGGCACTGGGGCGCCCTTTCAAGATAAACGAACTGGAAATGGACCTGAGTTCATTTGCTGGACGAATCGAAACCTTGCCTGATGCGGTACGGTTCTATTTGGTCAAACATTTGTAGTCATATGCCGACCAAAGGTCGGCGCTTATTCGTGGTATTTCTCTCAAAACTAGGAAGCACATCATGTCAGACGTTCAAGTATTAAAACCCCTGAAGACCTGGAGTCACCTGGCGGCACGCCGCCGCAAGCCCAGCGAGTATGAAATCGTCAGCGTTAACCTGCATTACAACGACCGAGAGCCCGACGCGCCCTACGAACTCGACCCCAACTTGTTCATGAACAAGTGGTACAAAACGAACACGTTCGGAAGTCCACTCAAACATGCCGACTGGAATGCATTTCGGGATCCCGAAGAGGTGGTCTACCGAAGCTACAACATGATGCAAGACGGCCAGGAAAATTATGTTTTTGGACTGTTTGACCAGTTCAATAGCCGCGAGCATGACAAATCACTTGACCCTCGCTGGGCTGGCACGCTAGCCCGCTTGTACACACCGGCACGCTACCTGTTTCACACGGTGCAGATGGCGTCAGCCTACATCGGGCAAATGGCGCCGGCCAGCACCATTACCAATTGCAATTTTTTCCAGATGGCCGACAGCTTCCGTTGGCTCAGCCACACCGCCTACCGCACCAAGGAACTCTCCCTGTCGCATGTGGACAAAGGCTTTGCCGCGCAAGAGCGGGTGTACTGGGAGACCGACGCCGCCTGGCAGGGATTTCGCGAGCTGATGGAAAAAATTCTCATCACATGGGATTGGGCCGAAGCCTTCGTAGCCTTGAGCCTGGTAGCCAAGCCAGCCATCGACGAAGCGGTTTTGCGAAAGCTGGGGGACTCAGCGCGCCACAACGGAGACATGCTCTTGGGCTTGCTTACCGACGCCCAGTCGGTCGACTCCGCCAGGCATCGGCGTTGGGCCAGCTCCTTGGTAAAAATGGCTGTGGAAACCCCAGGTAACGCAGAAGTGATCAAAGGCTGGATCGCCAAGTGGGAACCGCTTGCAGACAAAGCCATTGATGCGTATTGCAATGCATTGGCAGACGTCCCCAATGCAGCGCAATTGGCAAAGCAAGCCAGCCGCGATTTCCGCCGGTCCTTAGACCTGTAAAGCACCATGGCGACACGGCTTACGCCCCGGCAGCTTCCGTGTCGCCTCATTTACTTTGGACAGGTACCGCAATGAGCCGACACCGGATTACGTCAACCATTAGCGGAAGTAGCTTTGATCAATGTGGACAGGATACGGTCTTGCGTGCGGCACTGCGTGCGGGAATTGCGTTTCCATACGAATGCAATTCCGGCGGCTGTGGAAGTTGCAAGTTCGAGTTGATCGAAGGGACTGTGGACAAGCTCTGGCCCACGGCACCGGGACTCAGTGAGCGCGACCAGCGCAAGGGGCATCTGCTGGCCTGCCAATGCAAGGCCACCAATGACCTGCAGATCAAATTTCGCACAGGAGTTCCCCAAGCCGTCGCCCCGACACCGGCGATACGACAGCGTGCCACCTTGACTGGCATGTCTGAGGTGACCCATGACATCCGGGAATTCAGATTTACCACCATAGAAGCTGCTGCGTTTCGACCGGGCCAATATGCCATGCTTGAGATCCCCGGCGTGCCCGAAGCGCGGGCATATTCCATGTCAAATATCGGCAACACCGAGGGCCAATGGCACTTTCAAATTCGCCGGGTGCGAAGTGGTCGCGCCACTGAACGACTGTTCGAGCACCTGGCAATTGGAGATATCGTCGAGATAGACGGCCCTTATGGGCATGCCTATCTGAGGCCCGACGTTCCACGCGACATCATCTGTGTTGCCGGAGGCTCCGGTTTGGCGCCCATGGTGTCCATTGTGCGGGGTGCAGCTCAAGCGGAAATGCTCAAAACACGCCGACTGCACTTTTTCTATGGCGGAAGAACTGCGCGCGACATCTGTAGCGACGACTTTTTACAGGTTTTGGGGGAGCATGCATGCTCCGTTCAATTCCACCCGGTGGTATCCATGCCGCGGGATGACACGAGCAAGCATTGGACTGGTGAAACGGGCTTTGTCCATGAAGCGGTCCAACGCGCTTTTGGTGAGCGCCTGTCCGATTTTGAGTTTTACCTCGCCGGCCCGCCCCCCATGACGCAGGCCATGCAGGAAATGCTCATGCTCGCCCATAAGGTTCCGTTTGAACAGATTCATTTCGACCGTTTTTTTTAGCTGGGCAAGCGGGGCAACTACACGGACCGAAATCCCTATTCAAACACCGGCGAACTGGGCTTGGCTACTGGTTTGCCCGCGGCCGCCCAGGCGTCAAAGCCCCCGGCAATAGAAGAAACCTTGAGGTACCCCATGGCGTGCAATTGGACGGCGGCCAGGGCGGCGCGGCCACTGGTTTTGCAATAGAGCACGATGTTGAGGTCGCGCGCGGCAAGCTCGGGGCTGCCGCTCATCTTGAATTCGAGCAGGCCGCGCGACATATGTACCGCACCCGGCAGGTGGCCTGCGGCGTATTCATCGGCCTCACGCACGTAAATCAGCACAGCGGCGTCGCGAATGGCGTCTTCGGCCTGGGTAATGGCGATTTCGTGGGTATGGGCTTTGGCCTAGGCCACCAGGTCGTGAGCGGTTTTCATAGGCTGTGTCTTTCGGTAGGCTGGATCAGCGGGGTTTGAGGCGAAGCTGGTTGCTATCGAAAACCTCGACGACAACCGCAATTCCCTGCCCCACGCTTTGGGTGACGGTGCAAAAGCTCTCGAACTGTTCCAGCACGCGGTCCAGATGCTCTAAAGACGCCGCAGGCACGCCCAGGGTCAGCACCGCGCGGATTTGCAGCACACGCAGGCGGCCTTCGCTGTTGCGCCCGACCTGGGCTTCGACCTCGCAGCGCAGGGGTTCCGGGTTTTGCTTGAACTTGCGCAGCGCAAACAAGAGCGAATCGGCCAGGCAGTTGCCCACAGCCGCTGCCAGCAGTTGCACGGGTGACGGCCCCAGGCCGCTGCCCAAGGGCGCGGGCTCGTCGGCCAGCAGGGGCGGCACCGTACCACCAAAGCTGACGCTGAATTGGTAGTCCTTCTGTTGCTGCAGGCTGACGTGGACCAGGGTTTCGCTCATGAAGTTCCAATAGTGAAGTTGCTAGGTTTGCGTTCAATGCGGCTTGCGTTCGGCCAAGCGCACGATGCCCAGGGCCTTGAGCACGTATTTCTCGTAGACCGGCTCGGACGTGCCGTTGCGGATTTTTCGCAGGAAGTATTTCTCGAAGGCAATCTTGGCCAGGTGCACCCATTTGCCCTTTTTGAACCAGTTGACATTGCGCGGCGGTATTTGCGGCAGCGCCACAAAGGCGGCACCGGTGTCGCCCATGTCGGCCAGGCAAATGGCGTTCCAGGTGCCCTTGGCCAGGGCGGGTTTGCCAGCCAGCTCGTCGGCAATATTGTGGCAAATAGCGCCCACCATGCTCTCGATCATGTAGCCGGTTTTGGGCGTGCCGGTGGGCACCGGCGTCACTTCTACCGGGGGGATGGCCACGCACACACCGGCCGAAAAAATGTTCTTGTAGGCCTTGCTGCGCTGAAACTCATCAATCAGCACAAAGCCGCGCGGGTTGCACAAATGGGGCACGGCAGCCACCGCGTCCACGCCCTTGAAGGCCGGCAGCATCATGGACAGCTTAAATCCCAGTTCGTGCTCTTTGTACACATTACCCAGGTCGTCGAGCTGGGTCACGAACATCTTGCCTTCTTCGACCTTGGTGGTCTTGGCGTTGGTGATCCACTTCATGTCGCGGTTGCGCATCTCAGACTCGAGCATCGACTTGCTGTCGCCCACACCGCCCAAGCCCAGGTGGCCGATATAGGGCTCGCTGGTCACGTAGGTAATGGGCACTTTGTGGCGCAGCTTGCGGCGGCGCAGGTCGGTGTCCAGAATGAAAGCGAATTCATAGGCCGGACCAAAGCAGCTCGCGCCCGGCATGGCGCCAATCACCAGCGGGCCAGGGTCTTTAAGAAAATGCTCGTAATCAGCCCAAAATGCATCTGCGTGGTCTACCGTGCACACCGAATGCGTAAAGCCGCCACCGCCGTGCGATGCGGGCCCGGCGCCGGGCACCTCGGAAAACGACAGTTTGGGGCCGGTGGTGATGACCAGGTAGTCATAGGCCAGGCTCTGGCCGTCGCCCAAGGTCAGGGTGCTGGCTTCGGCGTTGATGGCGGTGACGGGCTGCGCAATGAAACCAATGCCTTTGCGCTCCAGATAGGGTTTGATGGGCAGCGTAATTTCTGCGCGTTTGCGCCAGCCCACGGCCAGCCAGGGGTTGCTGGGTACGAATTGAAAATAGTCCACCGCGTTGACAACGGTGACTGTGTGTTCTTTGGGTAGCAGATCGCGCAGCTCGTATGCGGCGGGAAGTCCGCCTATGCCTGCGCCAACGATCACGGTATGGGCCATGCTGCCTCCTGATAAGCGATACGCCTATTGGGACGCATAAACTCGCACCCGTCCTTGCGCCAAGTCAAATTGCAGCAGGGCAGGAGCACGCCCAGGCGGGCTTCGGAAGGTTCGGGGCTGCACCGAGGGCCGCAGCGGCCGGAAGGCTAGGCCAGGTACATCTGGCGCAGCCGCTCCAGTTCAGGCTCGGCCAGGCCCAGGCCTTGCTTCAGGTACTGCGCCATGGAGCCGTAATCGACGTCAATGGCCTGCAAGGAGGCTTGCAAAAACTCCTCGCGTACGCGCCAGACCACGTCCAGCACCTCGGCGCTAAGCGCACCGCTCTGCCCCGCGCCGTGGCGGTACAAGGCGTTGGTGAGCAAATAGTCTTGCAAGATGTCTTCCTGGGACACGCCCAGCGCCGACAAAATCAGCACTGCAGCCAGGCCCGTACGGTCTTTGCCTGCGGTGCAATGGAACACCAGGGGCGCGTCAAACGCCAGCAGATGCACAAACAGCTGGGCAAAGCGGTCTGAGTTCTGGCGCACAAAGCCCTGGTAAGTGACTCGCATGGCATCCGCGGCGGCTTGTGGCGTGATGGGTTGGCCTTGCTCCAATTGCGAGTGCAAATACTGCACCAGCGTGGGCTCAATGGCCAAGTGGTGGCGCTGGGTACCGGGCCACTGGTAAGCCTGCGCCGCGCTCTCTTGCTGGCCCCGAAAGTCAAAGCTGCGCCCGATGTTGAGCGCCTGTAGCTGCCCCAGGTCCGTGTCCGTCAAGTTTGCCAAGTGGTCTGAACGAAACAGCACGCGCCAGCGCACCGTGCGCCCACCGTGCGCGCCGTAGCCACCCAGGTCCCGAAAATTGCTGGCGCCTTGCAAGGCCAGGTGGCGCAGGGGTGATTGCATGGCGGTCTCCAAAGCCAAAGAGGCAAAAAACGGAACAAAAAAATCGGGCGTGGCCAGCCGATATCGACCAGAACACGCCCGCGATGGGCTGAGCGCCCAGATGCTAGCAGCGGCGTGTTGCCACGCCAATCCGATTACAAGACTTCGAAAATACCGGCCGCGCCCATGCCGCCACCAATACACATGGTCACGCACACGCGCTTTGCGCCACGGCGCTTGCCTTCGATCAGGGCGTGGCCTGTGAGGCGCTGGCCGCTCATGCCAAAGGGGTGGCCCACGGCAATCGCGCCGCCGTTGACGTTGAGCTTGTCCGCAGGAATGCCCAGCTTGTCGCGGCAGTACAAAACTTGCACTGCGAAGGCTTCATTGAGTTCCCACAGATCGATGTCCTGAATGCTCAGGCCCAGGCGCTTGAGCACCTTGGGAATGGCGTAGACCGGGCCAATGCCCATTTCGTCAGGCTCGCAGCCCGCCACGGCAAAGCCCAAAAAGCGGCCCAGGGGTTTCAGGCCTTTTTGCTCGGCCAGCTTCTCGTGCATCACGACGACAGCACCGGCGCCGTCAGACAGTTGACTGGCGTTACCCGCCGACACCACACCGCCGGGCAAAGCCGGACGCAGGCCCATGATGCCTTCATAGGTGGTGCCCGCACGAATGCCTTCGTCATCGCTGACGGTAATCTTCTTGCTCATCAGGCCCATGACCTTGTCGGCTACGCCCATGGTGACGGTAATCGGCGCGATTTCATCCTTGAACAGGCCTTTTTCCAGAGCGGCAGCCGCTTTTTGCTGGCTTGACGCACCGTACTGGTCCATGGCTTCACGGCTGATGCCGTAACGCTTGGCCACCTGCTCGGCGGTTTGCAACATCGACCAGTACACCTCTGGTTTGTTCTTTTCCAGCCAAGGGTCGGCCAACATGTGCTTGTTCATCTCTTGCACCGTGCTGGAAATGGCTTCCACGCCGCCCGCCACGTAGATATCGCCTTCGTTGGCAATGATGCGCTGCGCTGCCATGGCAATCGTTTGCAGTCCCGAGGAACAAAAACGGTTGATGGTCATGCCCGAGACAGTGACCGGGCAGCCTGCGCGCAGGGCGATCTGACGCGCGATATTGGCGCCCGTGGCACCCTCGGGCTGGCCGCAGCCCATGATGACGTCGTCCACTTCGGCGGCTTCAATACCGGCGCGCTGAATGGCGTGTTCGACGGTATGGCCACCCATGGTGGCACCATGGGTCATATTGAAGGCACCCTTCCAGCTTTTGGTCAGTGGCGTGCGGGCAGTGGAAACAATTACAGCAGCGGTCATGGCTATTCCTTAGTTAAATGTCTTGCCTTGGGCGGCCAGTTGGGCCAGCAGGGGCGCGGGCTTCCAGAAATCGGCGTCGTCGCGCGGGTTCTGGGCGAAACGGTGCATGGCTTGCACCACGTTGAACAGGCCAACTTCGTCGGCGTACAGCATCGGGCCACCGCGGTAGGCAGGAAAACCGTAGCCAAAGATGTAGCAAATATCGATATCGCTTGCCTTGTTGGCAATGCCTTCTTCCAATATGTGGGCCGCCTCATTCACCAAGGCGAACACCAGGCGCTGCACGATCTCTTCGTCAGAAATTTTGCGCGGCGTGATGCCTTGGGCGGCGCGGTAGTCTTCGATCATCTGGACGACTTCGGCGTTCGGGATGGCGTCACGCTTGCCCGGCTTGTAGTCGTACCAGCCAGCGCCAGTTTTTTGGCCAAAGCGGCCTTTTTCGCACAGCAAATCTGCAGTCTTGCTGTATTTCATGTTGGCGCGCTCGGTGGCGCGGCGCTTGCGGATGGCCCAGCCAATGTCGTTGCCGGCCAAGTCGCCCATGCGGAAGGGGCCCATGGCCATGCCAAATTTTTCCATGGCTTTGTCCACCTGCGCGGGCGTGCAACCTTCGTCTAGCAAAAAGCCACCTTGGCGGCCGTATTGCTCGATCATGCGGTTGCCGATAAAGCCGTCGCACACGCCCGAGACCACAGCGGTTTTGCGGATTTTCTTGGCCACGACCATCACAGTGGCCATCACGTCTTTGGCAGTTTTTTCGCCTCGCACCACTTCCAGCAGCTTCATGACGTTAGCGGGGCTGAAGAAATGCAGGCCCACCACGTCTTGTGGACGCTTGGTAAAAGACGCGATTTTGTTCAAGTCCAGCGTGGACGTGTTGGAGGCCAAAATGGCGCCGGGCTTCATCACGCGGTCAAGTTCCTTGAACACGGCTTCTTTGACGCCGATTTCTTCAAACACGGCCTCAATCACCATGTCCGTGCCACTCAGGTCGTCGTAGCTCAGGGTGGTGGACAAAAGCGCCATGCGTTCGTCGTATTTGGCTTGCTTGAGCTTGCCTTTTTTGACCTGGGATTCGTAATTGCCACGGATCGTGGCCAGGCCACGGTCTAGCGCTTCTTGCTTCATTTCCAGCATCCTCACAGGCACGCCGGCGTTCAAGAAATTCATGGCGATGCCGCCACCCATGGTGCCTGCGCCAATGATGGCCACGCTCTGGATGTCGCGCAGCGGGGTGTCTGCGGGCACGTCGGGAATCTTGGACGCAGCACGCTCACCCAAGAACAGATGGCGCAGGGAACGGCTCTCAGGCGTCCACATCAGGTTGATGAAAATCTCGCGCTCGGTGGCCATGCCGGCCTCGAAATTGCCTTTGGTGGCGGCTTCAACGGCATCCACACATTTGAGCGGTGCGGGAAAGTTCTTGGACATGCCGCCCACCATATTGCGGGCAAACTGAAAGTACGCGTCGCCCAGCGGATGCTTGCAGGGAAGCTGGCTAACGATGGGCATGGGGCGGGTCGCGGCGACCGAGCGCGCAAAGGTCAGCGCCTCTTCGGCCAAAGACTCCGGCGAAGCGGAAATCTTTTGGAACAGCTGCTGGCCAGGCAACATGGCTAGCATTTCAGCCTTGATCGCCTCGCCGCTGACGATCATATTGAGCGCAGGCTCCACGCCCAAGACGCGCGGCAGGCGCTGCGTGCCGCCAGCGCCGGGGAGCAGCCCGAGCTTGACTTCAGGCAGCGCGATGCTGGCACCCGGTGCTGCCACACGGTAGTGGCAACCCAGCGCCAGCTCCAAACCGCCGCCCATGGCCACGCTGTGAATGGCCGCAACCACAGGTTTGCTGGACTTTTCGAGCAGCTGGATCACGCTGTTGAGGTTGGGTTCCTGCATCGCCTTGGGCGAGCCAAATTCGCGGATGTCGGCGCCGCCCGAGAAGGCTTTGCCAGCGCCGGTCAGCACAATGGCCACCACGGCGGGGTCAGCCAGCGCTTGTTCCATGCCCTGGGCGACGCCTTGGCGGGTGGACAAGCCCAGGCCGTTGACCGGCGGGTTGTCGAGGGTGATGACGGCAATATCGCCGTGAACCTGGTAGTGGGCAGTCATGCTTTCAATCCTTGAAGTGAATGAACGAAGAAGAAGGGAGTGGACATGGAGAATGGCAAAAAAGAACGACCGTTCTTTTTTTGCCAAATTGTAGGGGCTTTCTGCCGCGTGCTGGCCCAGTTTGTCTCGGCTGAGACTGTAACTCTAGACTTCCAGCCACTCTTTGCGCACCGCCGTGTCGGCGCGCAAGGCCTGCGGGCTGCCGTCAAACACGATGCTGCCGTGCCCCATGACCAGGCAGCGGTCCGAGATTTGCATCGCAATCGTGAGCTTTTGCTCGATCAGCAGGACCGACAAACCGCGCGCGCGCAGCGTCTGCAAATAAGTGGCTACCAACTCGACGATCTTGGGCGCCAGGCCTTCGGTGGGCTCGTCGATGATGATCAGATCGGGGTCACCCATTAGCGTGCGGCACAAGGTCAGCATCTGCTGCTCGCCGCCGGAGAGGACGCCGGCTTCGGTGTGCTCGCGCTCCTTGAGGCGAGGGAAAATCGCGTACATGTCCTCAAAAGTCCATCGCGGTTTCTTGTTGGCGCGCTTTTGGCCCAGCAAGAGGTTTTGGTGCACCGTGAGCTTGGGGAAGATATCGCGGTTTTCTGGCACATAACCCACGCCCAAATTGGCGATCTCATAGGACTTGCGGCCCTGGATTTGCTTGCCGTTCCACAGCACCGAACCCTGGCTTTCCACCATGCCCATGATGGCCTTGGCCGTGGTGGACCGGCCCGAGCCGTTGCGCCCGAGCAAAGCGACGATTTCGCCCTCGCCCACCTGCAGGTTCACGCCGTGCAAGACGTGGCTTTTGCCGTAAAAGGCTTGTAATTGAGAAACTTGCAGCATGCTTAATGTCCTTGAGCAGATTCACCAACCTGTGCGTCGGCCACTGAAGAGCCCAAATAGGCCTCTTGCACCCGGGCACTGGCGCGCACTGCGTCTGGCGTGTCAAAGGCAATCACCTCGCCATACACCAGCACAGCAATGCGATCGGCCAGACCAAACACCACGCCCATGTCATGCTCAACCGTCAGCAGGGTTTTGCCCTCGGTCACTTGCTTGATAAGGGCAATAAAGCGTGTGGTTTCGCTTTTGCTCATGCCCGCCGTGGGTTCGTCCAACAGAATAACGTTAGCGCCCCCGGCAATGGTGATACCCACTTCAAGCGCACGCTGTTCGGCATAGGTCAGGTTCAGGGCCACCACGTCGCGCTTTTTGTGCAGGCCGATCATCTCCATCAGTTCCTGCGCGCGCGCGTTGGCGTCGTCCAGGTCCACCAGAAACTTCAGGAAGGTGTAACCGTAGCCCAAGCTCCAGAGCACACTGCAGCGCAGGTTCTCAAACACGCTGAGTTTGGGGAAGATGTTGGTGATCTGAAAGCTGCGCGACAAACCCATGCGGTTGATCTCAAACGGCTTTTTACCCTTGATCTGCTGGCCGTTGAGAATAATGTCGCCGCTGGTAGGCGCCATGCGCCCGCTGATCAGATTAAAGAGTGTGGACTTGCCCGCGCCGTTAGGGCCGATGATGGCCACGCGTTCGCCCTGGCGCACCGCCAAGCTGGCGCCCCGGATGATTTCTGTCTTGCCAAAACTCTTGCGCAGATCGCGCAGTTCCAGGGCCATGGACACCGAGCTTGCTTTGCTATGGATTGAGGCGCTCATGGTGCGGCTCCTGCGCTATGGGTTTCTTTTTCAATGGCTTCTTGGGCGGCATCCCAGCGCGCGCCAAAACGCCCTTGGGCCAACGAGAAAATCCAAACCCCAAGGGCCAGCACGGCGCATAAGCCTAGCCAGGATTGCGCAGAGGTTGTATCCAGCGGCAGGCCCATGAAGTTCACCACTGAGCCCATGGCTGAATTGAGTTGGCGGTGGTAGACCATTTCTACCAGCGCAGCCACCGCCACCAGCAGTACCAGGCTTGCTGCAGCCAGCACGCCATAGGCCGGCAGCAATGGACGCAGCTTGCCGTGGCGCGCAACCTGCAGGTTGAGCATGATCAGGCTGGCAATGCCGCCGGGCGCATACATCACCATCACCATGAACACCAGGCCCAGGTACAAAAGCCAGGCCTGGGTGTATTCGCTCAGCAGCACAAAAGCCAGCACCATTAGCACCGCGCCAATGATGGGTCCGAAGAAGAAGGTGGCACCGCCCAAAAAGGTGAACAGCAAGTAAGCCCCCGAGCGCGCCGCACCCACCACTTCGGCGTTGACAATCTCAAAATTGAGCGCGCCCAGGCCGCCGGAGATGCCGGCAAAAAACCCGGCAATGATGAAGGCCGTGTAGCGCACCCGCTGCGGGTTGTAACCAATGAATTCCACCCGCTCAGGGTTGTCACGCACCGCGTTCAAGAGCCGCCCCAGCGGGGTTTGGGTAAACGCGTACATCAGCACCACGCACACCATGGTGTAGGCGGCAATCAGGTAGTACACCTGCTTGGCCGGGCCAAAGGTAATGCCCATGACGGCCGGGCCCGACATGCGGTTGCCAGAAATGCCACCTTCGCCCCCAAAAAACTCTGGCACCATAAGCGACATGGCAAACACCAGTTCGGCCAGGCCCAGGGTAATCATGGCAAAAGTGGTGCCCGATTTGCGCGTGGTTACATAACCGAACAGCACAGCAAAGGCCATGCCCGCCAGGCCGCCTGCCAGGGGCACCAGCGATACCGGCAAAGGCATGCCCGCGCCCGAGTACATATTGAGCGCATGGATGGACACAAAAGCGCCCAGCCCGGTGTAGACCGCATGGCCAAAGCTGAGCATGCCGCCTTGGCCGAGCAACATGTTGTAAGACAGGCAAGCGATGATGGCGATACCCATTTGCGAGAGCATGGTTACCGACAAACCGCTGGTAAACACCTGCGGCACCACCAGCAGCAGCGCTGCAAAAAGGGCCCAAAGCCACACCGACCCAATGCGGGCATTCCAACGTTGCATGGCGCTCATCCTTCCCGGTTACCCAAAAGACCCTTGGGTCGGAATATCAAAATCAGCACCAAAAATAGGTACGGCAGGATGGGCGCCACTTGCGACAGCTTCATGGTCAAGAGCGTATTGGCGCTGAGTGTCGCGCCCACCGACACGCCGACTTGCTGCAAGGCGCCAAGCAAGCTGTAGTCAAAGGCCACGGCAAAAGTTTGTATCGTGCCAATCAACAGTGACGCCAAAAACGCGCCCGAGAGCGAGCCCATGCCGCCTACCACCACCACCACAAAAATAATGGAACCCACGGTCGCGGCCATGGAAGGTTCGGTCAAAAAGGTGCTGCCGCCAATCACACCGGCCAAACCAGCCAAGGCGGCGCCCGCACCAAACACCAGCATTAGCACCCGCGGTACGTTGTGGCCCAACGCCTCGACCGCGTCCGGGTGGGTGAGCGCCGCCTGAATCACCAAGCCGACGCGGGTGCGGGTGAGCAAGAGCCAGATCGACACCAGCATGGTCAACGCCACCAGCACCATAAAGCCGCGTGTGGCGGGAAAAGGTGAGCAGACGACCCGCACGGCTGGGTCTACTGCACTGCACATCTCGGCGTTTGCCGCGCCCCAGACCATGCGCAGGCCCGATACCGTGTCGTTAATCAGCGTAAACGCAGGGCCCTGCAAAGCGGTCGGCGGCTTGAATTCAATGGCAATGCGACCCCAGACAAGTTGCACCAGCTCAAGCACCACATAGGTCAGGCCAAAGGTAATGAGCAGCTCTGGCACGTGACCAAACTTATGCACTCGGCGCAGGCAATAGCGCTCAAAGACTGAACCTAAGACACCCACGATCAGGGGCGCTACCAACAGCGCAGGCCAAAAGCCCAGCACCTGCGACACCGAGTAGCCGATGTAAGCGCCTAGCATGTAGAAGCTTGCGTGCGCAAAATTGAGCACACCCATCATGCTGAAGATCAGCGTCAGGCCCGAGCTCAGCATGAACAGCAGCAGCCCGTAGCTGATGCCGTTGAGCGTCGAAATAATAAAAAACTCCATACCTACCGACTCCAAGCTCTGCCAATCCACAAAAAAAATGAGCCCGCTGCGGCCATCCGCGCCACGGGCTCTTGACGGTCAACGCTGGGCGATCAGCCGGGGCGCTTCATCTGGCAGCTCGTGGGCGTGCTCGACACATAGTTAGGGTACTCCTTGACCGGTACGAGCGTCATGCCGGTGTTCTCAGGGTTGTAAGGGTACTTTTTGTCGGCCTTTTGCCACACCGTCATGTACAGCGGCTGTTGCAACTGGTGGTCCATCTTGCGCATTTGCACCTCGCCGTTGAAGCTCTTGACCTCAATGCCTTCCAACGCTGCGGCCACTTTCACCGGGTCGGTTGATTTGGCTTTTGCAATGGCCGCGCCCACGGTCTCAAAAATGCGGATGGTCGAACCGGTATAGAAGTCGTCGTTGTACTTTGCCTTGAACTCGTTCATCCACTTGTCCATCTGGCCACCCATGTTGTAGTGGCTATAAGCGATTTGATAAACGCGGCCAGCGCCATTGGTGCCCAGGGCCGTGGGCGTGCCCGTGACACCAGCGTAATACGTGAAGAACTTGCCGGTATAGCCGTTTTCATTGGCGGCCTTGACCAAAAGCGACAGGTCAGAGCCCCAGTTGCCAGTAATCACCGTGTCAGCGCCCGCAGCCTTGATCTTGGCGATGTAGGGCGCGAAGTCACGCACCTGGGCCAGCGGATGCAGGTCTTCGCCCACGATTTGGATGTCCGGGCGCTTGCGGCCCAGGGTTTCCTTGGCGTATTTGGCCACTTGCACACCGTGCGAGTAGTTTTGGCCCAGGATGTACACCTTTTTGATGTCGGGCTGGTCCACCATGAAGCTCGACATGGCTTCCATCTTCATGGAGGTGTCTGCGTCAAAGCGGAAGTGCCAGTAGCTGCACTTGCTGTTGGTCAGATCTGGGTCCACAGCCGAGTCGTTGAGGTAAATCACCTCTTTGCCGGGGTTGCGTTCGTTGTGCTTGGTGACCGCATCGCTCAGGGCCAATGCCACCGAGGAGCCATTGCCCTGGATGATGTAGCGCACGCCTTGGTCAATTGCTGCCTTGAGCGCGTTCAAGCTCTCGGTAGGGCTGAGCTTGTTGTCCATGCCGATGATTTCAAAGTTCACGCCGGCCGGGTTGCCCTTGCCGCTGAATTTTTCAGCGAAAAACTGGTAACCCTTTAGCTGACTCACACCCACTGGGCCGAGCAGGCCGGTCAGGGGGTCAATACGGACCATCTTGACGGTTTCACCCTTTTGGGCAAAGGCGCCGCCGGCGGCCAAAACGAACACCGCAGCAGCGGTAAATTTCAACGCAAATGACATGGGAAACTCCTTGATTGGTACAAAGCGCAGGCTACAAGACAAACCGGCCCCGAGTACCGCGGGTTCACCCTAGGAAAGTCACCTAGGGGATAGATAGCTCAAGTCCTTGGCCTTTGGCTTCGCACCAACGTGGTGCAATTACATGCCGGGAAGTTGGTAGTCGCGCAATGTCTCGCGCAACTTGGTCTTTTGCATCTTGCCGGTGCCGCCCAAGGGAATGGAGTCAATGAAAACCACATCGTCCGGAATCTGCCACTTGGCGGTACGCCCTTCGTAAAAGGCCAGCAGCTCTTCGCGACTCACTTCGGCACCGGGCTTTTTCACCACCACAACCACCGGGCGCTCGTCCCATTTGGGGTGCTTCATGCCAATGCAGGCGGCCATGGCCACCGCCGGGTGCGCCATGGCGATGTTTTCTACGTCAATCGAGCTGATCCATTCACCGCCAGACTTGATCACGTCCTTGCTGCGGTCGGTGATTTGCATATAGCCGTCGGGGTCAATGGTGGCCACGTCCCCGGTGGGAAACCAGCCATCCACCAGCGGGGAGCCGCCCTCGCCTTTGTAGTACTGGGCAATCACCCAAGGGCCCTTGACCAGCAAGTCGCCGTAAGCCTTGCCGTCCCAAGGCAACTCAGCCCCCGCCTCGTCCACAATCTTCATGTCCACCCCGTACAGCGCGCGACCCTGCTTGAGCCGCACCGCCATTTTTTCACCGTCATTCATCGCCATGTGGCGGTTTTTCAAGGTGCAGACCGTGCCCAGGGGCGACATCTCCGTCATTCCCCAAGCGTGCAGCACTTCCACGCCGTACAGATCGTTAAAGGCAGTGATCATGGCCGGTGGGCAGGCCGAGCCGCCAATGACCGTGCGCTTGAGAGTGGAGAAGCGCAAATCGCCCTGCTGCATGTGGCCCAGCATCATCTGCCAGACGGTCGGCACGCCCGCCGCAAATGTCACTTTTTCGGACTCGATCAACTCAAAAATCGACTTGCCGTCCATGGCTGGGCCGGGGAACACCATCTTGGCCCCGGTCATGGCAGCCGCATACGGCAAGCCCCAGGCGTTGACGTGGAACATGGGCACCACCGGCAGCACGCTATCGCGCGCGCTCATGTTCAGGGCGTCGGGCAAGGCGCCGGCCCAGGCGTGCAGGATGGTGGAGCGGTGGCTGTACAGCGCGGCTTTGGGGTTGCCCGTGGTGCCGCTGGTGTAGCACATGCTTGAGGCCGAGTTCTCGTCAAACTCGGGCCAGTCGTACCGGTCTGGGTGCGGCGCAAGCCAGGCCTCGTAGCTTTGCAGGCCAGGGATGCCGCAGTCCGTGGGCAGTTTGTCGGCGTCACACAGCGCAATGAAATGCTTGATGGTGGTACAGCGCCCGTGCACCGCCTTGACGATGGGCAAAAACGTCATGTCAAAGCACAAGACCTGGTCTTCGGAATGGTTGGCTATCCAAACAATCTGGTCTGGGTGCAGGCGGGGGTTGAGCGTGTGCAAGACGCGGCCCGAGCCGCTCACGCCAAAATACAGTTCCAGGTGACGGTAGCCGTTCCAGGCCAGTGTGGCAACACGGTCACCAAAGGCCAGCTTCATCTGGTCCAGCGCATTTGCGGCCTTGCGCGAGCGCTTGGCAATGTCACGGTAAGTGCAGCGGTGGATGTCGCCTTCTACGCGGCGTGAAACGATCTCGCCTTCATGGTGGTGGCGATCTGCAAATTCAATCAATGAAGAAATGAGCAATTGCTGGCTTTGCATCAACCCGAGCATAGGAAATCCCCTGAAAATAACGGTCGCCGAGATAGACGTTTGAACCCCAAGAAGCGCGAATATTACCCCCAGCTCTGGGCCCCTAAATATGCTGCATCGCAGCATTACCTGGGCTCTTCAAGGCCAAGGCCAGATGTCGGAAAATACAGCCCATGCCCCAAGCCACAGCACCCTTACCCTCCGAGCCCCGCAGCAAGCCCCCATCGGGGATTACCCCGGGCCCGTGGACACAGCGTTACGCCGCCTTGGGCGAGGACTTTGTTGCAACGCTGGAGCCGTCGCCCCTGTCCGCTCCTTACTGGGTGGGATGCAATGACGCGCTGGCCACACAGCTCGGTTTGGCTGCCGATTGGGCCGCGTCAGACGCACTGCTCAATACCTTCACGGGCAACCAACTTCCCGACGGCGGCGCGCAAACGGCCAGCGTCTACAGCGGCCATCAGTTTGGCGTGTGGGCCGGGCAACTGGGCGACGGGCGGGCATGCGCGCTGGGCGAACTGGCAGGCCATGAGGTGCAACTCAAGGGCGCCGGGCCCACGCCCTATTCCCGCCGGGGCGACGGCCGCGCCGTGCTGCGCAGCTCTATCCGCGAGTTTTTGTGCAGCGAGGCCATGCACGCCCTGGGCGTTCCCACCACGCGCGCACTGTGTGTGACCGGCTCGGACGCGCCGGTCTGGCGCGAGGAGCGTGAAACCGCCGCGGTGGTGACCCGCGTGGCGCAGAGCTTTGTGCGCTTTGGTCATTTTGAGCATTTTTCGCACACCCAGCAGCACGCACAACTGCGCACATTGGCCGACTACGTGATCGACCACTTTTACCCCGAATGCCGAAGCGCTGTGGGCGAAGATGGTCCCTATATCGCGCTGCTCCAAGCCGTAACCGGGCGCACCGCCGAGATGGTGGCGCACTGGCAATCGGTCGGCTTTTGCCACGGCGTGATGAACACCGACAACATGAGCATCCTGGGCCTGACCTTGGACTTCGGCCCCTTCCAGTTTCTCGACGGCTACGACCCGGCGCACATCTGCAATCACTCCGACACCCAGGGTCGGTACGCTTTTCACAAACAGCCCAACGTCGCCTACTGGAACCTTTTTTGCCTGGGTCAGGCGCTCATGCCACTCATCGGCGAGCAAGAGCACGCCATTGCCGCCTTGGAAACCTTCAAGGCTCGCTACCCCCAGGCCTTGGCTTCGCGCATGGCGGCCAAACTGGGCTTTGAACGCGCACACGAAAACCAGCGCCCCCTAATTGAGACCGCGCTCAAGCTGCTGGCACAAGAGCGGGTCGACTTCACCATCTTCTGGCGCAGACTGAGCCATTGGGCTGCAGGCATGGACGCCGCCAACAGCCAAGTGCGCGACCTGTTTGTGGACCGCGCCGCTGCCGACACCTGGCTGACCGACTTCCGGGCGCTGCACGCCCAAGATACAACGTTGAACGGCGCCGCCACCTCAGAGCGCATGCTGCGCAGCAACCCGAAGTTTGTGTTGCGCAACCACTTGGGCGAACTCGCCATCCGCGCGGCCAAAACCCGCGACTTTTCAGTCCTGCGCCAACTACAAACCGTGCTGGCCGACCCGTTTGCCGAACACCCCGCGCATGGAGACTGGGCCGGTTTTGCGCCTGAATGGGCTGCGAGCATTGAAATCAGCTGCAGCTCCTGAACCCCTGTTTTTTTTAAGAAAGCCACCCCATGATTACCAAGACCGACGCGCAATGGCGCGAACTGCTGCAAGCCAAGGGCGCCGAGCCCCAAGCCTTTGATGTGACGCGCCACGAATCTACCGAGCGCGCCTTTACCGGGCGCTGGGAATCCAACAAACAAAGCGGCACCTATCGCTGCATTTGCTGCGACCAGCCCTTGTTCTCGTCCGACACCAAATACGACTCGGGCACCGGTTGGCCCAGCTACTTTGCACCGATTGCCCCCGAGGCCGTGGGCACCAAGGTGGACGGCATGCTGTGGATGAAGCGCACCGAAGTGCATTGCTCTGGCTGCCACGCCCACCTGGGCCATGTGTTTGAAGATGGCCCCGCGCCCACGGGCTTGCGTTACTGCATGAATTCAGCGTCGCTACACTTCAAACCAGCATGAAGCCCTTTCTCGACTTTTTCCCCATCCTTCTGTTTTTTGGGGCCTACAAGCTTTATGACATCTACACCGCAACCGCCGTGCTGATGGCTGCTACCGTGTTGCAAAGCGCTTATGTCTACCAGACCCAAAAGCGGCTGGAAATCATGCAAAAAGTCACGCTGGTGCTGGTACTGGGCTTTGGCGCCCTGACCCTGGGCCTGCACGACGAGCGCTTTATCAAGTGGAAACCCACCGTGTTGTACGGCGCCATGACGCTAGGCTTGGCCTATGCCTTCTGGGTGGCGCGCAAAAACGTGGTGCGCTTGCTGCTTGGCCAGCAAATGGAACTTCCCGACATGGTGTGGCACCGACTGAACCTGCTCTGGGTGCTTTACTGTGCCTTCATGGCCAGCATTAATGGCTATGTCGCGGCGTTTTACAGCACCGAAGACTGGGTCAACTTCAAACTCTGGGGTTACGCGTTTCCGCTGGTTTTCATCATTGGCCAAGGTCTTTATATTGCGCCGCACGTCAAGCTCAAGACCCCGGACGACGAAGCCAGTGGCCCGGGGGCCGCACCGTGAGCGCCGTATTGAACGCTACCGCTGCCAATTTGCAAGCCCGCCTGCAGGAGCGCCTAACCCCCACCGCGCTGGAAGTGATTGACGAAAGCTACCAGCACGCAGGCCATGTGGGCGCAAATGCCAGCGGTGTCGGCACGCACTTTCGGGTGCGCATCACTTCACCCTTCTTTACCGGAAAATCGCGCGTAGCCCGCCACCGCCTTGTGTATGATGTCGTGCAAGATTTCATTGACCAGGGCCTGCATGCACTGGCCATTGAAACCGACACTCCAAGTCCTTCTCCCCTGCCCTGAGCGGCACTGTCCACCTGGCCTCACCCGCCCGCCCCTTCAAATCAACCGCACCCTCACAGGAAATCGAATGAAAAAGCACGTACTTATCGCCACCGCAGCCGCCGTGTTGCTCGCGCTTGCCGGTTCGGCCATGGCGCAGAACATCGCCATCGTTAACGGCAAGGCCATTCCTACTGCCCGCGTGGAGGCGCTGGCACAGCAGGTGGCCAAGTCCGGCCGGCCCGTGACGCCGGACATGCAAGCCCAGTTGAAAGAAGAAATCGTGGCACGCGAAATCTTTGCCCAGGCGGCGCAAGCGCTCGGCTTGGACGCGACAGATGACTTCAAAACCCAGATGGAATTGATGCGCCAGTCGGTGATGATCCGCGAGCTTTTCGCCACCTTCCAGGCCAAAAACCCGGTCACCGACGCAGAAATCAAAGCTGAGTACGACAAGTTTGCCGCCGCAAACAGCGGCAAGGAATACAAGGCCCGCCATATCTTGGTGGAAAAAGAGGACCAGGCCAAGGCCATCATCGCCCAGTTGAAAAAAGGCGGGAAATTTGACGAAATCGCCAAAAAGTCCTCCAAAGACCCTGGCTCTGGCGCCAAAGGCGGCGAACTCGATTGGGCAAGCCCCAGCAGCTACGTCAAAGAGTTCTCAGAAGCCCTGGTGGGCCTGAGCAAAGGTAAAACGACTGAGGTGCCCGTGACGACCCAATTCGGCTTCCACATCATCCGCTTGGACGACGTGCGCGAGGCGCCGCTGCCCAAGTTTGAAGAGGTCAAGCCCCAGATCGCCCAACAGCTGACGCAGCAAAAAATGGGCAAATACCAAGAAGAACTGCGCAGCAAAGCCAAGGTCGAATAAGGCCACTAGCGCGCTGTCGCTTGAAACAAAAGACGCGGCCCAGGCCGCGTTTTTTTTAGCTTGTGCATTGTGGTCGCCTGCACCAGCAGGCCTGCGGGGCTAGACAAGCCGCCAGTTTTCTAACCCTGCGCCTGCATCCAAAACCACAGAATAGCCAGCAGCACCGGTTGGTGCAGCATGTAGTAGCTCAGGCTCCAGCGTCCTAAAAAGGCCAGGGGCCGCAAAACCGGCGCCAGTGGCGCGACAGTCACCCCACCCAGGGACAGGCGGCGCAGCAGCCACTGCGTGGCCGCCATGCCCCACCACACCACAGCCATCCAGGGCAGCAGAGGCACATAGTCTTCGGTAATAGGTTTGACGCTGATCAGGCCAATCCAATTGAGCTGCTTGGCATTGAAGGCTGCGTCCAACCAGCCCGCGTCTAGCGCCCAGGGGCCGGCAAATTTGAGCGCAAGCGCCACTGCGCCCATGGGCCACAACCAGCGTGCGCAACCTGCGCTCATGCGGGCCACAAGCAGCATCACCGCCATGCCGTGCAAGACGCCAAAGTAAATGAAACTCTTGGGAAACATCAGCACCGAGCCCAGCGTGACCAAGGCGGCGCAGCCAGCGATCTGCGCCCAGCGCCGCCAAAAGCGCGGCCAGCTTTGGCCCTGCGCCACCGCAATCGCCTGCCCAGCGCCTGCACAGAACAAAAACAAACTCAAGATGCAGGTACGCTGCCAGGTCCACAGCGGGTCGCGGTAAAAATTGGCTTGCAAGAGGCCGGCGTTGCTCAGGTCAAAGCAAAGGTGGAACACCGTCATCCACACCATGGCCGCGCCGCGCAGCGCATCTACAGCGTCCAGGCGGCCCGGTTTCATGGCATGCGACCTGTTAGCCCACCCACTTGCGGGCGTTGTGCCACAGCTCCATCCAGGGGCTGTGGGCGTTTTGGTCTTGCTGCGCGCGGTCAGACCAGCTCATCTGGACGTTGCGAAACACCCGCTCGGGGTGAGGCATCATGGCAGTAAAGCGGCCATCGGCGGTAGTCACGGCGGTCAGGCCGCCGGGGCTGCCATTCGGATTGAAGGGATAAGCCTCAGTGGCGGCGCCGCGGTGGTCCACAAAGCGCATGGCGGCAATGGCCTGCGCGGCTTCACCCCGGTGGGCAAAGTTGGCAAAGCCTTCGCCGTGTGCCACCGCGATCGGCAGGCGGGCACCGGCCATTCCCCGCAAGAACAGCGAGGGCGACTCCAGCACCTCGACCATGGACAGACGCGCCTCAAAGCGCTCGCTCTGGTTGGTGGTAAAGCGCGGCCAGGCCTGCGCACCCGGAATGATGTCGGCCAGTTCGGCAAACATTTGGCAGCCGTTGCACACGCCCAGACCAAAAGTATCACTGCGGCCGAAAAAAGCCTGGAACTGCGCCGCCAGGGCCGCGTTAAAGGTAATAGAGCGCGCCCAGCCAATGCCCGCACCCAGCGTGTCGCCGTAGCTAAAGCCGCCACAGGCGACCACGCCGGCAAAGTCGGCCAGCTTGGTACGGCCGCTCTGCAAGTCGGTCATGTGCACGTCATAGGCCTCAAAACCGGCCTCGGTAAAGGCGTAGGCCATTTCCATATAAGAGTTCACGCCTTGCTCGCGCAGGACCGCCACCTTGGGGCGGCTGAGCATGAGCGCCGGGGGCGCCACAAGGGGACTCCAGCCGCTGGGCAGGTACACGTGCATGCCGGGGTCAGCAGGCGCACCGGCTGCCGCGTGTTCGGCGTTGGCACTGGCCGGGTTATCGCGCAGTTGACAGATCTTCCAGCTCACGCTGTCCCAGACTTGGTGCAGGTCGTGCAAGGGTGCGCTAAAGATGGATTTGGCATCGCGCCAGATTTGCAGGCTGGGCCCGATGTCGCCTTGTGCTGCCGCCGTGGGGCGGGTTTTGCCCACCACGTGGCTGTGCTTGGACAGGCCGTGCGTGCGCAGGGTTTGCATCACTGCGTTGCGGTCTTCGGTGCGCACTTGCAAGACAACACCTAGTTCTTCATTAAACAGGGCTTTGAGTGTGAGCTCTTCGCGCCGCGCGCCCACTTGGCCGGCCCAGTTTTTGCTGTCGCCCACGTCCATGCGGCTGTCGGTCACGCCGTCGCCCTCAAGCACCAACATGTCCACGTTCAGGGCCACGCCCACGCGCCCGGCAAAAGCCATCTCGGCGACAGTGGCCAGCAAACCGCCGTCGCTGCGGTCGTGGTAAGCCAGAATTTTTCCGTCTGCGCGCAGGGCGTTGACCGCGTTCACCAGCGCCACCAGATCTTGCGCTTCGTCCAGATCGGGCACCACGTCGCCCACTTGGTTAAGGGTTTGCGCCAGGATGCTAGTGGCCATGCGGTTCTTGCCATGGCCCAGGTCGATGAGCACCAAGGTGGTGTCTTGGGTGGCGTCGAGCTGGGGCGTGAGCGTGGAGCGCACGTCGCCCAAAGTGACAAAAGCAGTCACGATCAATGACACTGGCGAGGTGACTTTTTTGGCGCCATCCGCATCTAACCACTGCGTGCGCATGGACAGCGAATCTTTGCCCACGGGAATCGACACGCCCAGCGCTGGGCACAGCTCCAGGCCCACGGCCCGTACGGTGGCGTAAAGCGCAGCGTCTTCGCCCGGTTCGCCACAAGCGGCCATCCAGTTTGCCGACAGCTTGACACGCGGCAGCTCAATGGGGGCTGCCAGCAAGTTAGTTATGGCCTCAGCTACCGCCATGCGGCCCGAGGCCGGGGCGTCCACTGCCGCCATGGGCGTACGCTCGCCCATGGCCATGGCTTCGCCGCCAAAGCCACTGTAATCCGCCAGCGTGACCGCGCAATCGGCCACCGGCACCTGCCAGGGGCCGACCATTTGGTCGCGATGGGTTAGGCCGCCCACGGTGCGGTCGCCGATGGTGATCAGAAAGCGCTTGGACGCTACGGTGGGATGCGATAGCACGTCGATCACGGCCCGTTGCAGGCTGACACCGGTCAGGTCCAAAGGGGCAAATGTGCGCTCAACGGTTTTGACGTCGCGGTGCATTTTTGGGGGTTTACCCAAAAGTACGTTCATCGGCATATTGACGGGTATCGCCCCCACGCTCCCCACTGCGTGTGGTTCGCTGCCCCCCAAGGGGGCCTTCGCGGCTTGGGACGGCCCGGCGCCGCTCAGCGCTGTTGCCCCCACGCTCGCCACTGCGTGTGGTTCGCTGCCCCCCAAGGGGGCCTTCGCGGCTTGGGACGGCCCGGCGCCGCTCACGCGTTCGTCGGCCAGCACCAATTGGCGCTCCTCGGTCGCAACGCCCACCACCGCAAACGGGCAGCGCTCGCGTTCGCACAGCGCGGCAAACAGCGCCAACGATTCAGGGGCGATGGCCAGCACGTAGCGTTCCTGGCTTTCGTTGCACCAAATTTCCTTGGGCGCCAGGCCGCTTTCTTCCAGCGGCACAGCGCGCAGGTCAAAGCGGGCGCCTCGGCCGGCGTCGTTGGTCAGCTCGGGAAAGGCGTTCGACAAGCCGCCAGCACCCACGTCGTGGATGGCCAAAATAGGATTGCCTAAGCCCCCAGCGCCGCTGTTCTGGCCAAGGATCCAGCACTGGTTGATCACCTCTTGCGCGCGACGCTCCATTTCGGGATTGCCGCGCTGCACCGAGTCAAAGTCCAGGTCGGCGGCATTGGTCCCAGTGGCCATCGAGCTTGCCGCGCTGCCACCCATACCAATGCGCATGCCCGGTCCGCCCAGCTGAATCAGCAAACTGCCGGGCGCAAACTCAATCTTATGGGTCTGGGTGGCGTCAATCACCCCCAGGCCACCGGCAATCATGATGGGCTTGTGGTAGCCGCGTTGCACCGTGTCTGCGCTGCTGGCAACGCTTTGCTCGTATTCCCGAAAGTAGCCCAGCAAATTGGGCCGTCCAAACTCGTTGTTGAAAGCTGCGCCACCCAAAGGGCCTTCGATCATGATCTGCAAGGGACTGGCAATGTGGTCGGGCTTGCCGTAGCTAATAGGGGTCAGATTCCAATTTTCTGCATCTTTGCTTTCGGCCTGATTTATTGGAATCTGACCCCAATTGATCGTGGAGACGGTAAAGCCCGTCAGGCCGGCTTTGGGTTTGGAGCCGCGGCCGGTGGCGCCTTCGTCACGGATCTCGCCGCCAGCGCCGGTCGATGCGCCGGGGAAGGGAGAAATGGCGGTGGGATGGTTGTGGGTTTCCACCTTCATCAGGATGTGCTGGGTGGCCTGGGACTTTTGGTACGGGGGCGACTGCACCCCATGCGCGGCAGTGCTGGCCGAGGCCGAGAAACGCTCCACCTCGCCACCTTCCATCACCGAGGCGTTGTCCGAATACGCCACCAGCATGTGTTGCGGGTTGGTTTGGTGGGTGTGGCGGATCATGCCAAACATGCTGCTGGCCTGGGCCACGCCGTCAATGGTGTATTCGGCATTAAAGATCTTGTGGCGACAGTGTTCGCTATTGGCCTGGGCGAACATCATCAGTTCCACGTCGGTGGGGTTGCGCTGCAGGCCGGTAAAGGCGCCCACGAGGTAGTCGATCTCCTCATCTGCCAGCGCCAGGCCAAAGCGGACATTGGCATCGAGCAGCGCAGCGCGCCCTCCAGCGAGCACATCGCAGGTGTCCAGGGGCACGGCCTGCAGGGCGTCAAACAGGGCTTGGGCCTGCGCGCGCTCAGTAAAAACGCTCTCGGTCATGCGGTCGTGCAGCAAGGCGGCGCAGGCCTGGAGCTGCTCGATTGAGAGACTGGCTTTGGACAGCACCCCGCTCTTCAATGTGAGCCGGTATTCCACCATGCGCTCCACCCGTTTGACGGCCAAACCGCAGTTGTGCGCAATGTCCGTGGCCTTGGACGCCCAGGGCGACAAGGTGCCCAGGCGCGGCGACACAAGCAAAAGCGTGCCCTCCAGGCCGCCAGAATAGGGTTCGCCGTATTGCAGCAAGGCGCCGAGTTGCGTTTTGAGGGCCGCATCAGGTGCGCCAGCGGTGGCCACCCAATGCACAAAACGGCCCGATACGGCGGTGATCTTTTCGTGAACTCCCTGCAAAGCGGTCAAAAGTGAGGCGGCGCGAAAACGGCTGAGCGCGTTACCGCCGTCGAAGATGGAGAGGTGCAGGGTCACGGGGCAGGCTTTGGTGGGAATGGGAACAGTCTGCAATTTTACCTACCGAAGAGGCGCTCAACCCCGAAACCCAAACCTTGGGATAATCGCGCAATGACTATCACTTATAAAGACGCCCACGGCATTGCGGGCATGCGGGTCGCGGGCAAGCTGGCCTCCGAGGTACTGGATTACCTGACCCCCTTCGTCGTGCCCGGTGTCACCACCAACGCGCTGGACAAATTGGCCTACGACTACATCGTCAACGTGCAAGGCGGCATTCCGGCGCCGCTGAACTACACCGGCGGGGGCAAGATTCCTTACCCCAAGTCGATCTGCACCTCGGTCAACCACCAGGTCTGCCACGGCATTCCCAACGACAAACAGCTCAAAAAGGGGGATGTGGTCAACATCGACGTGACCGTCATCAAAGACACCTGGCACGGCGACACCAGCCGCATGTTCTTTGTCGGCGAAGCCTCGATTGCCGCCAAGCGCCTGGCACACATCACCTACGAAGCCATGTGGCACGGCATCAAAATGGTCAAGCCCGGCATCCATTTAGGCGACATTGGCCACGCCATCCAGCGTTTTGCCGAAGGCCACGGTTTTAGCGTGGTGCGCGAGTTTTGCGGCCATGGCATTGGCCAGGTGTTCCATGAAGAGCCGCAGGTGCTGCATTACGGCCGCCCCGGCACACTGGAAAAACTGGTGGAAGGCATGACCTTCACTATCGAGCCCATGATCAACGCCGGGCGCAAGGAAATCAAGGAAGGCCCAGAGAAAGACGGCTGGACCATCGTTACCCAAGACCGTTCGCTCTCGGCGCAGTGGGAGCACACGGTGCTGGTCACGCCCGACGGCTACGAGGTGCTGACGCTTTCTGCGGGCAGTCCGCCTACCCCGGCCTTCGTCAGCGCCTGACGCTGCTCGGCTTGTCACCGTGCCCACGAACGATTTCCAGGCGCTTCGCGCAGCCTACCGTGCGCAAAAAGCGCAAATCCTGCAGCGCCTGCAAGCACCAGGGTTTTCACCGCGCGGCATCCACAAGGTGCTGCGCCAGCTCTCAGATCTGGCTGACGAACTGCTGGTGACGCTGTGGACCCAGTCAGGCCTGGCCGCGCCCTGCGCCCTGCTGGCCGTCGGAGGCTTTGGCCGCGCCGAGCTGTTTCCGTATTCCGATGTAGACGTGCTGGTGCTGCTGCCCGAAGGCGCACAAGACGACGCGGCGCTGTCGCAGCGCGTGGAGCTGTTTATTGGCAGCTGCTGGGACGCGGGGCTAGAAATTGGTTCGAGCGTACGCACCCTGCCCGACTGCGTGAGCGAGGCCAGCAAAGACGTCACAGTGCAAACCGCGCTGCTGGAGTGCCGCTTGGTGGCGGGCGATGCGGGTCTGGTGGATCAGTTCAAGGCCGCATTTTTTGCGGCCCTGGACCCCAAGGCGTTTTTTGTGGCTAAGACGCTCGAACTGCGCCAGCGCCACACCAAGTTTGAAGACACGCCGTATTCGCTGGAGCCCAATTGCAAGGAGTCGCCTGGCGGCATTCGCGATTTACAGGCCATTTTGTGGGTGGCCAAGGCCGCGCTCCTGGGCCAAAACTGGGCCGATCTGGCCCAGGGCGGCCTGGCCACCGCCTTTGAAGTGCAGCAAATTCAGCGCAATGAGTCGCTGTTGTTTTTGATCCGCGCGCGACTCCACGCCACCGCCAAGCGGCGCGAAGACCGGCTGGTATTTGACCTGCAAACGCCCGTGGCCGAGTCGTTTGGCTATGTGGCTACCAGCAAGGGCACGCGCACTATGGTGCGCGCCAGCGAGGCGCTGATGAAGCGCTACTACTGGGCGGCCAAGGCCGTGACCCAGCTCAACCTGATTTTGCTGATGAACATCGAGGAGCGGCTCAACCCCTCGACCCACGCACTGCGCCCCATCAACGAACGCTTCAACGACAAAGCCGGCATGCTGGACGTCGCCAGCGACGACCTGTACCAGCGCACGCCACATGCGATTTTGGAAACCTTTTTGCTCTACCAGACCACCGTGGGCGTGAAGGGTTTGTCGGCCCGCACCCTGCGCGCGCTTTACAACGCGCGCGGTCTGATGGACAGCGCGTTTCGCGGTGACCCTGTCAACCGCGCCACCTTCCTGTCCATCCTGATGCAGCCCGGCGGTATCACCCACGCTATGCGCCTGATGAACCAGACTTCGGTGCTGGGGCGGTATTTGTGGGTGTTTAGGCGCATCGTCGGGCAAATGCAGCACGATCTGTTCCACGTCTACACGGTGGACCAGCACATTCTGACGGTGCTGCGCAATATGCGGCGCTTCTTTATCGTCGAGCATGCGCACGAATACCCGTTTTGCTCGCAACTGGCCTCGGGCTGGGACAAGCCTTGGCTGCTGTACGTGGCCGCGCTTTTTCACGATATTGCCAAAGGGCGCGGCGGCGACCATTCCGAGCTGGGCTGCGCAGAAGCCCGGCGCTTTTGCAAGCAGCACGGTATCAGCACAGAGGACACCGCACTGATCGAATTTTTGGTGGCCGAACACCTGAGCATGAGCCGGATTGCGCAAAAGTCTGACCTGAGCGACAGCGCGGTGATCGCCAAATTTGCCCAGCGCGTGGGCAATGAGCGCAATCTCACGGCCCTTTACCTGCTCACGGTGGCCGATATCCGTGGCACCTCGCCCAAGGTATGGAACGCTTGGAAGGGCAAGCTGCTCGAAGACTTGTACCGCTACACCATGCGCGTACTCGGCGGTCGCGCACCCGACGCAGACGCCGAAGTGGAGAGCCGCAAGCGCGAAGCCTTGGTCAACCTCGCGCTCTACGCCCTGCCCTTTGAGGCGCACAAGCCGCTGTGGGCCACCCTGGACGTGAGCTACTTTATGCGCCATGACGCGGCCGACATTGCCTGGCACACCAAGCAGCTCTCGCGCCATGTGCAAACCACAAAGCCGGTGGTGCGCGCACGCCGCTCCACCATTGGCGAAGGGCTGCAAGTGCTGGTCTACACGCCAGACCAGCCCGATTTGTTTGCCCGCATCTGCGGCTACTTCGACCAGGCTTCATTCAGCATCATTGATGCCCGTGTGCACACCACCCAAACCGGCTACGCGCTTGACACCTTTGAGGTGGTGACGTCGGCGGGCATGCAAGAGCACTACCAAGAACTCACCAGCATGCTGGAGACCGGGTTGGCGCTGACCATCGCCAGCGCTGGGGCGCTGCCAAAACCGGCCAAGGGCCGGGTGTCACGCCGGGTCAAAAGCTTTCCGATTGCGCCGCGCGTCACCCTGCGCCCGGACGAGAAGGCGCAAAACTGGCTGCTCAACATCTCGGCCAGCGACCGGCCCGGCCTCTTGTACTCGATAGCGCTGGTGCTGGCGCGCCACGAGGTGGCCGTGCACATAGCCAAGGTTGCCACCCTGGGCGAGCGGGTGGATGACACCTTTTTAGTCCACGGCGCACAGTTGCAGCACAACAAAACCCAGATCGCGATTGAGACCGAGCTGCTCGAAGCCCTAGCCTACTGACACAATCGTCGCGCCAAAGCGGCAACACATTCCAAAAAGCCGGAGACAAAACATGCAAAAACCAGCCACACCCACCCTGAACCGACGTCGCCTGCTGGCAGCCACCGCTGCGCTGGGCGCAAGCGCCCTGCCCGCGCTGGCCGATAACAAAGTAGTACTGCGCATTTCCAGCCCAGCTGTGCCCGACGACTGGCACGCCAAGATGTGGACCGTATTCAAGGACAACCTGGAAAAAAGTGCGCCGGGCGAGTTTGATGTGCAAATCAACCTCAATGCCTCGCTGTTCAAGCAAGGCGCGGAATCTGCCGCCATGGCCCGCGGCAACCTCGAGTTGAGCACCCTGTCGTCTTTTGACATAGCCAAGTTCGTGCCGGCTTTTTCAGTGTTCACAGCCGGCTACATGGTGCGCGATCCAGCGCAGCAGCAAAAGATTTTTCAAGGCCCTATCGGCACCGAGATGTTCAAGCTGGTGTCCGAAAAAATGGACGTGACACCTTTAGCCACCGCCTACCTGGGTACGCGCCAACTCAATTTGCGCGAGGTGCGCAAGGTCAACACGCCCGCCGACCTCAAGGGCATAAAGCTGCGCATGCCTGGCTCCAAAGAGTGGCTGTTTCTGGGTGAAGCCTTGGGTGCGACAGCCACCCCGCTTGCCTTTGGCGAGGTGTATCTGGGCCTGAAAACCGGCACGATTGACGGCCAGGACAACCCACTGCCCTCGGTACGCGCGGCCAAGTTTTATGAGGTGACCAAGCAAATCGTATTGACCAGCCATTTGGTTGACAGCCTGTTTATCGCCATTGCCAACAAGAGCCTGAGCGCCATGACGCCCGCCCAGCGCCAAAAAGTAACTGCTGCGGCCCAGTCTGCAGCCGCCTTCAACAACGAAAACCGCATCAAAGAAGAGGCGCAAATCGTCGAGTTTTTCCGCAAAGAAGGCCTGCAAATCACCACGCCCGACCTGGACGCCTTTCACAAATCGGTGCAGCAAAGTTACCAGAACTCGGAGTACGCCAAGGCCTGGCCAGCTGGGCTGGTGGAGCGCATCAACGCGGTGCGCTGATCCGGCGTTCGCCATTGCTCTAAGTAACACCGCATGGATGCAACACCCCCGCAAGCACGCTGGGCCGCCGAAATAGGCGTGGCCTGGCGTCGCGCCACCAGCACGGTGTCAGGCCTGTTGTTTTTGGCCCTGTTTGGCATGTTTATCGTCCAGATCACCGCGCGCTTTGGCTTTAACAAGCCCCTGCCCTGGACGGACGAGGCCGCAGTCATCTTGTACCTGTGGGTGATTTTGTGGACTGCGGCCTGGGTGGTGCCCGAGCGCGAGCACGTGGTGTTTGACCTGCTATGGAACAGTGCTAATCGGCGCACTCGCCAGGTCATGCGCATTGCGGGCAACCTGCTGGTGGGCGGCCTGGCCTGCGTGGCGCTGCCCGCAAGCTGGGACTATGTGCACTTCATGGGGCGCGAGGGCTCGCCGGTGCTGGGCATCTCGTTCCTGTGGATTTACCTGCCCTTTGTGATGCTGCTGGTGGCCATGGTGGCGCGTAGTGCCTGGGCCATCTCCCAGGCCTTGCAGGGACACGGACTGGACGCCGAGCTGCGGCTATGAGCGGCACACTATGAGCTTAGGAATGCTGGTTTTGGTGGGCGTGCTGTCAGCCAGTCTGGTGCTGCGCATGCCCATTGGTTTTGGCATGCTGGCCGCAGGCATTGGCTACTTGCTGGCCACGCACCAAGACTTGGGCCTGGTGGCCGAACAGGTGAGTAACGGCCTGTACAACAGCTATGTGCTGCTGGCCGTGCCGCTGTTTGTGTTTGCTGCCAACCTGATGAACGCGGGTACGGTGAGCGAACGTATTTTTGACTTTTGCCGCATTCTGGTGGGCCCCATGCGCGGGGGCCTAGCGCAGGTGGACATATTAGTCAGCGTCATTTTCTCAGGCATGAGCGGCAGCGCCATTGCCGACGCGGCCGGCCCCGGCTTGGTCACCATTGGGCAGATGCTGAAAAAACCTGAATATTCCCGCGGCTTTGCCGGCGCGGTGGTGGTGGCCAGCGCCACGCTGGGGCCCATCATTCCGCCGTCTATCCCCATGGTGATTTACGCCATGGTCTCCGGCACCTCGGTGGGTGCGCTGTTTTTGGGCGGCGTGGTGCCCGGCTTCTTGATGGCTGGCTTGATGATGCTGGTGGTGCATTGGATTGCGGTGCGGCGCAATATGCCGCGCGAGGCACCGGTGCCCCGTTCGGAATGGGCCGGCCTGGCCTTTCGCGGCGCCCTGCCCCTGTCCATGCCCATCGTCTTGCTCGGGGGCATTTACTCAGGCGCGTTTACGCCCACCGAAGCGGCGGCCGTAGCGGCCTTGCATGCGCTGGTTTTGTCCACCCTGGTGTTTGGCGCGCTGGACTGGCGCGGTTTTTGGGCCGTGGTGCTGGAGTCAGCGCGTGGGAGCGCGGTTATCACGCTCATATTGGCGGGCTCTTTTATGCTCAACTACGCACTCACCGCCGAGGGCGTGCCCCAGGCCATGGCGCAGTGGGTCTCAGGCATGCAGTTGTCGCAAATCCAGTTTTTACTGCTAGTGAACCTGCTGTTTTTGGTGCTGGGCTGCTTTTTGGATGTGTCGGTGTTGCTGCTGGTGTTTGTGCCCATGCTCTTGCCTGCGGCCACGCTGCTGGGCGTGGACCTGGTGCACTTTGGCGTGCTGGTGGTGCTGAACATGATGATTGGCCTGATCCACCCGCCCTTTGGCATGCTGCTGTTCGTAACCAAGGCGCTGACCGGCATCCCCATTGGCGAAATGATGCGCGAGGGCTGGCCCTTTTTGCTGATGCTGCTGGCGCTGCTGCTGGCCATGACGTTTTTCCCGCCAATCGTGCTTTGGCTGCCGCAGACCATGGGCTACGGCGCGCACTGACAGGCGCGCAAGCGCCGGCAGCGCCTGACTATTTGGGCTGCAAAGCCGCGTGGATGCGCCGCGTCATGCGCCACACGCCCCACAGCACCAGCGGCATCACAGCTCCGACAGCAATATCGGGATTGATCGGCAGGCCAGAAAACTTCAGAGCCTTGGCGCCGTAGTACAGCAGGCTGACCACGTAGTACGAGATCGCCGCAATCGACAGGCCTTCGACTGTGGTTTGCAGGCGCAGCTGCATTTCCTGGCCGCGGGTGAGTTTTTCGAGCAACTGCTGGTTTTGGGTTTCGGTGGCAATGTCCACCCGGGTGCGCAAGAGCGCGCTGGTGCGCGACACCCGCTCGGACAGCGTGACAAGGCGCTGCGCGGTCGCGGCCACCGTGGCCATGGCCGGCGACAGGCGGCGCTGCATGAATTCACCAATGGTCTGGGTGCCGGGAACCACTTTTTCGCGCAATTCGGCAATGCGCTGGCCCACCAGCGTGTAGTAGGCCTGGGTGGCTGAGAAGCGGTAACTGTGTTGGGCGATGGCGCGCTCCACGCGCGCGGCCAACGACACCAGGTCATCGAGCAATTCTTGGTCAGACGCCAACTTATTCTCCAAGCGCGCGGTGATGCCGGCCAACGCACCTTCGGCCTGCGCTAGCATGGGGCCGAGTTCTTTGGCCACTGGCAGGCCGCGCAGAGCCATCAAGCGGTAGGTCTCAATCTCGAGCAAGCGCTGCGAAATGCGCCCAGCCCGCGCCTGGCCCGTGCCCAGTGGGGCCACCACCAGCATGCGCTCAAAGCCATCGTCGCCAATCCGAAATTCGGTAAATGCGCAGGAGTGGCCGTTGCCCAGTTGCGACGCCACCACCTGCGAGCCTCCCAGCCAGTGGCGCGCCTGGTCCATCAGAGCTGCGCCCTGCGCCAGGTCGCCGTGCACCATGGCCAGCGCCACCGCCACCACGGTGGGACCGGGAATACGATGCAGCCATTCGGGCGGCAACGCAAGCTGGGCGCCCAGGTCGGCTGCGCTGTGTATGAGGTCGGACGACGGCAACTGCTGCACGATGGAATAGCGGGTGAACTCGGTGTGTCGTTCCCACTTGACGGTGTAGCCGTCCAGGCGCAGGCGCAAGAAGTTGTCAGCCAGGCTGTCCTGGGGCAGATCGCCTTGGCCGGGCAACTGGCACAAATGCTCCCACTCCTGCTGGCGCGAGATGCCCGCATTGAGCACCGCCACAAACACCACCAGCGCGGGCAACTGCAAACTGGCAGGCGGGCGGGCGTGCACTTCGTTGTGCAGCTGGGTGCGCAGCACGTCATCGGGCGGAAGCAAAGACAGAGGATAGGTTGAAGGCTGCATGCGTTTTATTTTGCCGCATCTGAGGCACCGGCCAAACAGAAGTTGCGCTGGTCCACAAGCGTGAACGGCACCTGCGCATTTTTGTTGGCACGGTTTATGTATGGGCAGAGTGCGAATGTCGGTGTTTTGACACCTGTAACTGGCCCGCCGTAGCCCTTTTGCCTTGAGATAACGGCGATTTTCGGCAGATAAGGACGCCCCGTTAAAGGCGTGAATACACAGGAGCAGCCACCATGGCAAATGACTTCGAAATCAAGTCCCTGGAACGGGACACTGGCGCCAACGGCCACAACCACGGCGCCGACGAGCGCCAACATCGGCGTGAACAGCGCCTGCGCGCCCTGCTGTCGGCCCTGCAAACCGGCCCAATCGATGCAGCCCGCCTGGCGTTTACCGCCTTGGTGGCGCACGACCTTGAACTCGCCCAGCACCCCAGCCTGACCCGCATCGGCTCGGCCCTGCAAAGCAGTAATCTGGTGGCCGCCTTGCGTGTGGCCCAAGAGATGCAGCTCGGCCACGCCCCGGCGTTCAAACACGCTGGGCTGCAGGTGCGCGTGAGCGACCCCGCACACGCCAAAGCGCCCGAACACAAGGGATTCATTGGCGGCCTGACTGGGCGCTTGTTTGACCTGACGGCCTGAAGCCGCTTCCACGCGGCGGGCCTGCCACACCCTGTCCGAGTGCCTGGGTGTGCCTTAAACGATCTTGACGCTCAAATTGGGCAACCCATCAATGTGCATTTCAATCACATCCCCCTGCAGCACCGGCCCCACGTTTTCCGGCGTGCCGCAGTAAATGATGTCGCCGGGAAAGAGCTCAAATGCCTCGGACAGTTTGGCAATCTGCTCAGCCACCGACCAGATCATCTGGTTCAGATTGGCACTTTGCTTGGTTTGACCGTTCACTTTAAGCCAGATGGCGCCTTTGGTGAAGTGGCCAATGGAAGCCACCTTATGCAGCGGCCCGATGGGGGCGGAGCGGTCAAAGCTTTTGCCAATTTCCCACGGTTTTTTCTCGTCGCCCATGGCACGCTGCAAGTCGCGCCGGGTCATGTCCAGGCCCAATGAATAGGCATAAACATGCTCCAGCGCCTTGTCCACCGCAATATTGCGCCCTCCCTTGCCCATGGCAGCCACTAGTTCAGCTTCGTAGTGATAGTTCTTGGTCAGCGTGGGATAGGGGTGGTCGGCCACGGTGCCGGTGGCCACGTTCTGGATTGCGTCGGTAGGTTTTTGGAAGAAAAACGGGGGCTCGCGCGTGGGGTCAGAACCCATCTCGCGGGCGTGCGCCGCGTAGTTGCGGCCAATGCAGTACACGCGGCGTACCGGGTACATCTCATCAGATCCGACGATGGGGATATAAACCGCAGGCACCGCAAACGGGGTTTTGACGCCATTTTGGGACATACCTGGGGTGGCGCAACCCAGCAAGGCGCCGGCGGTCATCAAACCGCCTGATTGCAAGAGACTTCGTTTTGAAACATAGGCCATGGGCTGCATCCTTTTGAAAATAGGGAAAAGCATTGCAATTGCTCAGGTGCCAGACTCTGCGAATCCTGAGGCCGCGTCCATCGTACTTTAGGCTTTGGGCGAACAGGCAAAGCCCCCTGGCGCCCTGCAAAATCCAATGCCGGTTACAAACACCTTTTACCCTTCGGCACCCAACCACTGGCCCCCATGGAACGCATTCCCCTTTTCCCCTTATCCCAAGGCGTTTTTCCTGACGGCGTGCTGCGCCTACAGATTTTTGAGGTGCGCTACCTGGACTTGATCCGGCGCTGCCACCGCGAGCAAACGCCCTTTGGCGTGGCCTGGCTTGCGCAAGGCAACGAAGTAGCAGTGCCCGGCCAAGTGCCGCGCCTGCACCCTGTGGGAACCCTGGCCCACATCGAAGACCTGCAAACGGTGCAAGCCGCGCTACTGCGGGTACGTTGCGTGGGCGGTCGTCGGTTTACGCTGGGCGCAATCGAGGCCGGGCCCTTTGGCGTGTGGTACTGCCATGTCGAATATGTGCCCGAAGACCTGCCCGTCCCCATCCCGCCCGAACTACAGCCCCTGGCCAACCGCTTGGGCAAAGGCATCGCCCAGGCACAAGCCGACCAGTTGCTCGACCAACTGCCCCTGCAAGCGCCCTACCGTCTTGACGAATGCGGCTGGGTGGCCAACCGCTGGGCCGAACTGCTGCCGCTGACCGCAGAAGAAAAACTGGCACTGCTGGCGCAGGCAAGCCCGCTTGCGCGGCTGACGGAGGTAGCGACATACCTTGGGACAGGGCCGGGGGATTGAAGCGACGTTCGCGGTCCGGATTTGCTTGCGCCGACCCCGAGGCCACCTTTCAGGGTTAGACTTATTGAGCCAGTTTTTATGCTGGTAGCGTTTTCAGGGCGGGGTGAGATTCCCCACCGGCGGTATCTGTGAGCAATCCCAGGAGCCCGCGAGCGCCGGATACAAGCCCTTGCAAGTGTCCGGGTCAGCAGATCTGGTGCGATGCCAGAGCCGACGGTCACAGTCCGGATGAAAGAGACCGCTTGCAAAGGTGTGCAAATGTAATGTGCGCACCGCGGGTGCGTACGCCCTGATTCTTGTCGCAACTCATTTGAAGAGACCCCATGAATCAGACCTCACAACTTGACCCCGTCCCCTTGCCATCAGCCACAGCGATGGAATTAAGACCCCTAAAAGTGGCTGTGATAGCTGCATCCTGGCACCAGGAAATAGTTTCTTCTTGCACAAACGCCATCCGGCTAGAGTTTGAACGCCAAGGGTGCCCGCCAGACTGTTTGGAACTTCATCAAGTACCGGGCGCATTTGAGATTCCGCTTTATGCGATGCGGCTAGCACGCACCGGGAGATACGACGCCATCATTGCATGCGGCCTTGTAGTAAACGGTGGCATCTACAGGCATGAATTCGTCGCCTCAGCAGTTATCGACGGGCTAATGCGAGTGCAATTGGACACCGACATACCAACTTTCTCGGCCGTACTGACGCCTAGAGACTTTCATGAGCACGAGGAACATCAAGCATTCTTCAAGGCTCACTTCGTAAAGAAAGGCGTCGAAGTCGCCCAAACCTGTCTAAAAACATTGGATGCCTTGGCTGATCTTCCACAGGCGGCTTAACCCCTCGCTCAAACGCGAGGACGACGGGCACATTCACACTGGATTGCGGCAAGGTGTTCCAGCCTTGATCCTGTCGATGTCAAACGGAGCGACTATTTCGATTGCCCATAACCGTCTTTCGCCAGTGCCCGGAAAGGCTCTTGCCAGGCGTTCACCCCTTCCCCGCCCCAGCATCCAAGCTTTTAAGAAAAGCCATCTTCTCTGCAATCTTCCCCTCCAGCCCGCGCGACACGGGTTGGTACCAGGCGGGCTCTTTCATGCCGTCGGGCAGGTAGCTTTCGCCCGCGGCATAGGCGTGGGGTTCGTCATGGGCGTAGCGGTATTCGTGGCCGTAGCCGAGCTCTTTCATCAGCTTGGTGGGGGCGTTGCGCAGGTGCACCGGCACTTCGCGGCTTTTGTCGGTTTTCACAAAAGCGCGGGCCTTGTTGTAGGCGTTGTAGCCGGCGTTGCTTTTGGCGGCCACGGCCAGGTAGACCACCGCTTGGCCCAAGGCGAGTTCGCCTTCGGGCGAGCCTAAGCGCTCAAAGGTGAGCGCCGCGTCGTTGGCGATTTGCATGGCGCGGGGGTCGGCCAGGCCAATGTCTTCCCAGGCCATGCGCACGATGCGCCGGGAAAGGTATTTGGGGTCGGCGCCGCCATCCAACATGCGGCACAGCCAGTACAGCGCCGCGTCGGGGCTGGAGCCGCGCACTGATTTGTGCAGGGCCGAAATCTGGTCGTAAAAATTGTCGCCGCCCTTGTCAAAGCGCTTGGCGTTGATGGCCAGGGCGTTTTCGATAAAGGCCGCGTCAATGTGGCTGACGCCCGCCGCACCCGCGGCCGTGTTGCACTGTTCCAGCAGGTTGAGCAGGCGCCGGGCGTCGCCGTCGGCGTAACCCACCAGGGTGGAAATGGCGCGCTCGTCAAACTGCAAATGTCCCAGCACCTTTTCTTGCGCCCGCGCCAGCAAAAGGCGCAGCTCGTCGTCGGTAAGCGACTTGAGCACATAGACCTGCGCGCGCGACAAGAGCGCGGAGTTGACTTCAAACGACGGGTTTTCGGTGGTGGCGCCTATGAGCGTGACCAGGCCCGACTCGGCGTAGGGTAAGAGCGCGTCCTGCTGGGATTTGTTGAAGCGGTGGATTTCGTCCACAAACAAAATCGTGTGCTGGCCCTGCGCCAGGTTGGCTTGCGCCTGCTCCATGGCCGCGCGGATGTCTTTGACACCCGAGAACACCGCCGACAAGGCGATGAACTGGCAGTCAAAACTTTGCGCAGTCAGACGCGCCAGCGTGGTTTTGCCCACGCCCGGCGGGCCCCACAAAATCATGGAATGCGGCTTGCCCGAGGCAAAGGCGAGTTGCAGCGGCTTGCCCGCGCCCAGCAAATCGCTTTGGCCAATCACTTCGGCCAGGGTACGCGGGCGCAGCGCTTCGGCCAGGGGCGGGGTGGGCTTGGATGGAAAGAGGTCGGACATTCGGTGCGTGGGCGCTAGGGTGGTTCAGTGTAGGGGAAGGTCTGCCAGCGCCGCACACGGGCCGATGGCTTGGGAGCGCTGCTTCAGCACGGCCCGTCGGTAGGCGCCTGGCCTGTTTCCGTTTGCACGGCGGCCACCAGTTGGGCTTCGAGCAGGGCCACTGCCGGGCTCAGTGTGCCCGGCGCGCGGTGCAAGGCAATTTCGATTTCGGGCAAGCGCGGCAAGGCGTGCTCGGCGCCCAGCACCCGCCATTCAGGCGGCACCATGCTTTGCGCCACCACGGTCAACGCCAGTCCGCCCGAGACTGCGAGTTTTCCGCCGGCAAAACTTTGGCTGGTGTAGGCAATGCGCCAGGGTATTTGCGCCGCGTCCAGCGCTGCGAGCGCGTGCTCTCGAAACACGCAGCCCTCAGGAAACAGCGCCAGCGGCAAAGGACTGGCCTCATACGCCAGGTGCTGGCGCGAACCGGTCCACACCAGGTGCTCGGTGCGCAGCACCTGCCCGCGCCGGCGTTTGGGCTGGCGTGTGATCAGCGCCACGTCAAGTTCGCCCGCCTCCACCCGGTTTAGCAAGTCGCCGCTGAGCGCGCCAATGACTTCGAGCTGCACCCGTGGATAGGCGTGGGCAAAGTGCGCCAGCACGCCGGGCAAAAACTGGTGGGCGTAGTCGTCGGGCATGCCCAGGCGCACATGGCCCTGGGCATGGGGCTGGTCCAGGGCCACCAAAGCTTCTTCGTTGAGGCGGATCATGCGCCGCGCATAACCGAGCAGCACCTCGCCCTCTTCGGTGAGTTTGATGTTGCGGCTGTCGCGGTGCAGCAGTTGGTGGCCCGTCAGGTCTTCGAGCTTGCGCAGCTGCATGCTCACAGCCGACTGGGTGCGACACAAATACTGCGCCGCGCGGGTAAAGCTGCCGCTGTCAACCACCGCCGAGAAGGCTTGTAGCAAAGCCAAATCCAAGTATTTGAGCATCGCACACCTCTTTGCTTGCATCACGTTATTTGATACATAGGATAACAATTATTCGTTTGCCCTCATACGTTTGCAGGCCTACATTGGCCCTGCGTGCCCTGACCGGCGCGAATTTTTTCGATGGCAATCCCCCTATTTGCACCTTGAGGAGACACACAAAAATGAAGTACTACGACAACGTTGACAGCACATCACTCGCGCTTGACCGCCGACAGCTCATCTCTGGCGCCGCAGCGCTGGGCTTGGCGTCTGGCCTGGCGGCATTTCCTGCCGCTGCACAAAGCACACCCAAGAAAGGCGGCGTCTTGCGCATGGGCATGGAAGGCGGCTCAGCCTCGGACAGCCTGGACCCGCGCACCTATGCCGACTCCATTCCTATCTCCTACAGCCTGATGTTTTGGAACCAGTTGGTCGAAATTGACGCCAAGGGCAACGCCACCCCCGAACTGGCTGAAAGCTGGGAATCCAAACCCGGCGCGGCCGAATGGATCTTCAACATCCGCAAGGGCATCACTTTCACCTCGGGCAAGACGCTCGACGCCGACGACGTCATCTACTCCATCAATATGCACCGCGGCGAGACCAAGTCGCCAGCCAAAGGCATTTTGGAGCCCATCACCGACATCAAAAAACTCTCGCCGCACCAGATTCAGCTCAACATGAAATCGGGCAATGCCGACCTGCCCTTTGTGCTGTCGGACTACCACCTGCTGATCGTGCCCAACGGCACCACCGACTTTTCCAAACCCGATGGCACCGGCGCGTACACCCTGGTGGAGTGGCAGCCGGGAGTGCGCGTGGTCGCTAAGCGCAAGCCCGGCAATTATTGGAAAGCCGGCCGGGGCAACTTTGACAGCGTGGAGCTGCGCTACATCGGCGACTCGGCTGCGCGCACCCAGGCCTTGGTCACGGGCGCGGTGGACGCCGTTAACCGCCTCAACCCCAAGACCGTGGCCTTGCTGTCCAAGAACAAAGACATCAACATCACCCGCACCAAGGGCACAGGCAATCGCTACGGTTTTGTCGCGCTGATCGACAACGACCCCTACAAAAACCACGACCTGATGCTGGCGCTCAAACACGGCATCGACCGCCAAAAAATCATTGACAACGTGTTCTCGGGCTTCGCCTCCATGGGCAATGACCAGACCGTGGGGCCGGCCGACCGCTTTTACAACGCAGCGCTCAAAGCCAAGTCCTACGACCCGGACAAGGCCGCCTTCCACTTCAAGAAGGCCGGGTCACCGGGAGCATTGGAGGTGCAAGTGTCCGAAGGCTGCTACTCGGGCGCGACCGACTCGGGCGTCATCTTTCAGGAAACGCTCAAAAAGGCCGGTATTGGCATGGAAGTCAAACGCGTCTCGGGCGACGGCTACTGGGACAACGTGTGGATGAAGGCACCGTTTTGCTCGGTCTTCTGGGGCAACCGGCCCACGGCCGATTTGCAGATTTCGACGCAATTCCTCTCAGGCGGCGCCTGGAACGACACCCACTTTGCCAGCCCAGCCATGGACAAACTGGTGATTGCAGCGCGCATTGAGCTCCATGAGGCCAAGCGCCGCGAAATGTACGCCGAGGCCCAGCGCCTGATTTCAGAAGACGCTGGCATGGTCTGCTTTGCGGTGGGCGACCAGATGGACGGCGGCAGCAAAAAGCTCAAGGGCCTGGAATCCCACTCCCGCTACGACATGAACGACAACCGCCTGGCAGAAAAAGGCTGGTTCGCTTAGGGCCCCAAGGCCAACCCCAGCCACGTACTTTCCCTGCGCCCTTTCGCGGGCGCGGGGAAAGTGCGCGCCTTTCGTACTCATCGGGAGACATATTTTGAAAATCGGATTTATTGGCCTAGGCAACATGGGCTCGGCGGCCGCGCGCAACATCCAGCGCGCTGGCCATACCCTGGTGGTGAACGATATCAACCGCGACGCCGCCAACGCATTTTTGGCCCAAGGCGCGCAATGGGCTGCCACGCCGGCCGCAGTGCTCGATGCGGCGGACATCGTCTTTACCATGGTGTTTGGCCCGGCAGACATTGAGCAGGTGGTGCGCGGACCACAAGGATTTTTAAGCACCCACTGCCAGGGCAAAGCCTGGGTGGACATGACCACCAGCAGCCCGCAGCTGATGCGCGCACTAGGCGCCGAGTTTGCAGCGGCCGGTGGCATGCCGGTGGATTCACCCGTGACCGGATCGATCGACTCGGCCATTCGGGGCGACATGATTTTGTTCGTTGGCGGCACTGACGCGGATATTGCCCACGTCACACCGGTGCTGGAACTGGTGGGCGAAATCCGCCGTGTGGGCGCGTACGGCAACGGCTATGTCGCCAAGTTGGTCAACAACCAGCTATGGCTCATCCACGCAGCCGCCATTGGCGAGGCCATGGTGGCGGCCAAGAAATCTGGCCTGGAGCCCGAAGTCTGGTGGGCTGCCATGAAAGGCGGCGCGGCCGAGAGCTTTGTCATGCAGCACGACGTGCCTTCCATCTTTGCCGGCCACTACGACCCGTCGTTCCGCCTGGAGCTGTGCCTGAAAGACCTGGGGCTGATCACGCAACTGATTGACAGCGTGGGCACCCGCAGCGAACTCACCCAAGCAACCCACGCCCGCTTTTCGGAAGCCCAGGCGCGCTACGGCAAGGACGCAGGCGAAATGACGGTGTGCAAAATCTTGGAAGACGACGCTGGCGTGGACCTGCGTGTAGCCGGCGACTGGACGCCGCCGTGGGAAGTGAAACACCCGTCAGAAGGCTAAGGCCACAGGCTTTTCAAAAACTCCAGGCTTTGCGCTGCCGTGTCCTGCGGCACGTCTAAATGCGAGGCCCGGCTCTCTAGATATAAGCTTTGCGGATGGGGCGGCAAGTGGTTAAACACATACTGGGCTCCATTGCCCCAGCGGGTAATTCCGTCTTGGGTGGTGCCGGCATAAAACACCGGGGTCGCCTTGGAAACCCGCTTGGCAGATACGGCCATATTGGCCAAACCCTCGGGTTCGTAATAAGACAAATACACAGCGGCTGAGACCACCAGTTGGCGACGGCGGTTGCCGCTGTTGAAGTCGGTGATCTCGAAATCGCGCGCATCGCCCTGACCGCCTTCCACAAGCGCGCGGGCCTTTTGCAATATCGTTGCCGTATCCCCATTGCGAAACTGCCACTCAGGCACGTGGCCGGGCGCATAGATCATCAAGGCATCGACATCGCCATGGCTTGCGGCGTAGGCCAGTGCCGCGTTGGCGCCCAGACTGTGCCCGGCCAGCACGACATGGGCAAAGCCTTGGGCGCGCAGTTGGGCCACCGAATCGCGGATCTCCAGCAAGGCGCTCGGATAATCGACGTCGTAAAAACGGTCTCTCCCCCAGGCCATGGCGGGCGACATCACGTGGAAACCGGCGGCTTGCAAATCAGCTGCCAACGGCCCTGGCGGTTTGCCCCATTTGCCATGCAGGGCAATGATGGCGGTGGACGCCGGTTCGGCCCCCAGGTCGCCCACGCAAGCCCACGCCAGACAAACAAGGGCCAGGCAACGGGCGAATCGGCGCAGCATAGGCAAGCGCCTTATTGGCGCACCACATCCACCCCCACCGGAGGCTTGAACGCAAAGGCACTGGCGTCCAGCGCCGCGTTGACCTCGAAGGCGCTGAACTGCAAGACCGAGCGCTGGCCAAAGCTGTCCAAAATCTCCAGCGTGGCCAACACGCCACCCTTGAAGCCTACGCGCACGCTCTGCAGACTGCCGTCTTTGGAGCGGGGTTTGGCCTGCAGCCATTCCTGGCCGTCTGCGTTGGGGGCGTCGCTGAGCTCGTATTCGGCTTGCAGCGCTTTGAGGTCGGGTGCGGCAGCGATCAGAGCTGCTGGCGTGGAGCCCAGGGCGGAGGATTGTTTGCGCGCAGTCACCTGGGACAGGTCCACGTCGTAGAGCCACAGGGTTTGGCCGTCGGCCACGATGCTTTGCTCAAATGGCTTTTTATAGACAAATTTGAAGCGGTTGGGACGGGCAAATTCAAAGCTGCCGCCAGACACCTTGGGCCGGGCCACCTGTCCTTCTTTGGCAGGGGCGGTGACAGTTTGGGTGAAGCTGGCGCGGCCGCTTTTGACGTTTTTGACGAAGGCGTCCAGGCTGTCCAGGCCTCCCGCCCAGGCCGTGCCAGCGCCTAAGCTTGTGTAAAGGGCTGCGGCAAGCAAAAAACGCAGGGTTTTCATGTGCATCACTCCGCCCGCGCCGGAACCAAGATTTCGCGCTGGCCGCTGCCGCTCATGGAACTCACCAGGCCCGCCTTCTCCATGTCTTCCACCAGGCGCGCGGCGCGGTTGTAGCCAATTTTCAGGTGACGCTGCACCAGGGATATGCTGGCCTTGCGGTTTTTCAGCACCACTTCCACGGCCTGGTCGTAGAGCGCGTCTTTTTCGCCACCCATGTCGCCAAAGGTGCCGTCGCCGTCGTCACCGTCCGCAGTGCCGCCTTCCAACAGGCCTTCGACGTAATTGGGCTCGCCGCCCTGCTCTTTGAGGTACTTCACCACCCGGTGCACTTCTTCGTCGCTCACAAAAGCGCCGTGCACGCGAATCGGCAGTCCGGTGCCGCTGGGCATGTAAAGCATGTCGCCCATGCCCAAAAGCGCCTCGGCACCCATTTGGTCCAGGATGGTGCGGCTGTCAATCTTGCTGCTGACCTGAAACGCGATACGGGTGGGGATATTGGCCTTGATCAGGCCGGTGATCACATCCACGCTGGGGCGCTGGGTGGCCAAAATCAAGTGGATACCGGCGGCGCGGGCCTTTTGCGCTAGGCGGGCGATCAGCTCTTCAATCTTTTTACCCACCACCATCATCAAATCGGCCAGCTCGTCAATCACCACCACAATGTGGGGCAGACGCTGCAGCGGCTCGGGGTCTTCGGGCGTCAGGCTAAAGGGGTTGGAGATAAAGGTGCCGTTGGCCGTGGCCTCATCGAGCTTGGCGTTAAAGCCCGCCAGATTGCGCACGCCCATCTTGCTCATCAGCTTGTAGCGCTTTTCCATCTCGGCCACACACCAGTTCAGTCCGTGGGCGGCCTGCCGCATATCAGTCACCACAGGGGCCAGCAGGTGCGGAATGCCTTCATAGACGCTCATTTCCAGCATCTTGGGGTCGATCATCAACAGCCGCACATCGCGCGCCTCGGCCTTGTACAACAGGCTCAAAATCATGGCGTTAATTCCCACCGACTTGCCCGAGCCGGTCGTACCTGCCACCAGCACGTGGGGCATTTTGGCCAGATCGGCCACGATGGGGTTGCCAATAATGTCCTTGCCCAAGCCCATGGTCAGCATCGACTTGGCGTCGTGGTAGACCTGCGAGCCCAAAATCTCGGACAGGCGAATCGACTGGCGCTTGGCGTTGGGCAACTCCAGGGCCATGTAATTTTTCCCCGGAATTGTCTCAACCACGCGGATGGACACCAGGCTTAAAGAGCGCGCCAAATCCTTGGCCAGGCCCACAATCTGCGAGCCCTTGACACCGGTGGCTGGCTCAATCTCGTAGCGGGTAATCACCGGACCCGGCTGGGCCAACACCACGCGCACTTCCACGCCAAAGTCCTTGAGCTTTTTCTCGATCATGCGGCTGGTCATCTCCAGCGTCTCGGGCGAGACCGTTTCTTGACGCAGAAGAGCCTCGTCAAGCAGCGCCACCTGGGGCAACTTGCTGTCGGGCATTTCCGAGAAAAGTGGCTTTTGTCGCTCTTTGACCACCCGGGTGCTGGGCGGCGCCTGCGCCACGCGGGGTTCGATCACCAAGCGCGGCTCCTGAGGGACATACGGCGCGAAGGGTGCGAATGGCGTGGGTGGCACTTCAGCCGCTTCGCCGGGCACCATGTCCATCAGGGGCTCGGCAAACACCACCTCACGCTCGCGCACCGCTTGTTGGCCCATTTCCATGTCTTGCGCGATTTCGCGGCGCGCGCGCAAACGCTCCCAGCGGCCATCGATCCAGGCTCCCACGCCTTCAGCCGCGCGCAGCCAGGAAAAGCGAAAGGCCCATCCGGCGCCCAATAGCCCAAGTGCAATGGCAATCAGCCCGGACCCGGAAAAGCCCAGCAAGCGCACGCTTGCAGCGCCCAGCAAATAGCCCACCACTCCGCCGCTGTGGCCCGGTAGGTGCATCTCTAGCCGGTACAGCCGGGTCCATTCCAGCGTGGCGCTGGCGCACACCAGCACCAATAAACCGATCCAAAACAGCAGCGCTCGGAAGGGCAGCGGACGGGCCACAGGCGTATCTGTTTCCACCATGCCCGGCGCCACCGCAGGCGTGCCCCAGCGCAGCGCAACCAGCGTAATCCAGGCCCGCAGCGCCACCGCCAGCAACCACCACACCGAGTAGCCCAATACAAAAAATGCCAGGTCTGCAAACAAGGCCCCCCAGCGGCCCGCGTGGTTCAGGGGCGCAGCACCCGTGCCCGAGGTGGTCCAGGCTGCGTCTTGGGAGGAATAGCTGGCCAGCGCCAACAAGGCGAAGGCCAGGGCAAAAAATCCGGCAACTATCGCAATTTCAGTGGCAAAGCGGGCCCAGCCTGTGGGCGCAGGAGGCGGTTCGAAGGCTTTGGCGTGGAGGGTGTGCAGCGAATAGGTCATGTCGTAAAGTGCAGCGGCCTCTGGGCAAAGCCAGACGCCCGATGGGGTGGAAGCTTACCGCACCCCAGGCCCAGGCGCCGCCGGCCCTTGCCGAGCAAAACGGTCAGCACAAACACACGGGCGCAAAATGGGATGCGCGGCCTTCTTAAAATAGCGCCAACGGGTACCTGACAGACCTTCTGCGTCCACGTGATGCAAGGGCTGGACGGGCCCCTAGCCCATTTGCACCGAATAGTCCTTATTCGGCTTCGCTGATTCTTTTTCAAAGGTATTTATGTCCAAAGCACACCACGCCCGCGTCCTTATTCTGGGCTCGGGCCCCGCTGGCTACACCGCAGCCGTCTACGCTGCACGCGCCAACCTCAAGCCGGTGCTGGTTACCGGCATAGCCCAAGGCGGCCAGCTCATGACCACGACCGAAGTCGACAACTGGCCCGCCGACGTAAACGGCGTGCAGGGCCCCGAGCTGATGCAGCGTTTCTTAGAACACGCTGAGCGCTTTAAAACCGAGATCATTTTTGACCATATCAACACGGTGGACCTGAGCAAGCGCCCCTTCACCCTCAAAGGCGACGACACCACCTACACCTGCGACGCGCTGATTTTGGCCACTGGCGCTTCGGCCAAGTACCTGGGCTTGCCGTCGGAGACAGCGTTCATGGGGCGCGGCGTGTCGGGTTGTGCCACCTGCGACGGCTTTTTCTACCGTGACCAGGTGTGCTGCGTGGTCGGCGGCGGCAACACGGCGGTGGAAGAAGCGCTCTACCTGTCCAACATCGCCAGCAAGGTCTACTTGGTGCACCGCCGCGACAAGTTCAAGGCAGAACCCATTTTGGTGGACAAGCTGATGGACAAAGTGGCTGCGGGCAAGATTGAACTCAAAACCTTCCAGACCCTGGAAGAAGTGCTGGGTGACGCCAGCGGCGTGACCGGCATCCGCCTCAAAAGCACCACCACCGGCGCGCTGGAAGACATCACGCTGCAAGGCTGCTTTATCGCCATCGGCCACGCGCCCAATACCGAAATTTTTCAAGGGCAGTTAAGCATGGAGAACGGCTACATCGTCACCCAAAGCGGCCTCAAGGGCTTTGCCACCCAAACCAGCGTGCCCGGCGTGTTTGCTGCAGGCGACGTGCAAGACCACGTTTACCGGCAAGCCATCACCAGCGCCGGTACCGGCTGTATGGCTGCGCTGGATGCGCAGCGCTTTCTCGAACAGGAATAAGCGCAAACGCCGCCCATTCGGGTGCGCAATGCGCCCGACTGGGGTTACTCCACCTTGAAGCTGAACTCCTGCGTGGCCAGCACCTCTGGCCCGTCAGACACGCACTTGTACTGCGCAATCGCGCTTTTGACTGCCGCGTGGAACACGCGCGGCCCCGACAGAATGGTGACTTCCTGTACCACCCCGTTTTTGATCAATATTTGCGCCTTGACCACGCCTTCGGTGCCGTCTTGGATGGCCCGGCGTGGCATCTCTGGCGCCACCTGGGTCGGGCAAGCCACGCCGATGGCGGCGCGCTTAGGACCTAAGGCCACCGGCGCGGGTGCCGGGGGTGCGGGCGGCGCAGGGGGGGGCGGCGGCGCAATCACCACTGGAGCGGGCGGCGGCGTGTGGGTGGCAACAATGACCGGTGCCGTGCTGGCCACAGGCGGTGGCGTATCCGGTGGCGGCACAAAGGGCGGCGGCGGTGCCTGCACTTTAGGCAGTTCCTTGGGCGGTTCTATTTTCTTGGGCGGCGGGGGTGGCGGAGG
>Ga0209500_10000139_pt1 | contig 63679 bp, 55 predicted proteins | sample S_140212_EF_Meta_FD_187323 | JGI IMG/M metagenome (GOLD analysis project Ga0209500, IMG submission 187323) | Freshwater microbial communities from Lake Simoncouche, Canada to study carbon cycling - S_140212_EF_MetaG (SPAdes) (version 2) | ecosystem: Environmental > Aquatic > Freshwater > Lake ... | reverse complement strand
GACAACGTGTCAATCACGGTCAAGCTGATCAACCCGATTGCAATGGAAGAAGGCTTGCGCTTCGCCATCCGCGAAGGTGGTCGCACGGTTGGCGCCGGCGTGGTTGCAAAAATCATCGCTTAAGCAATCGAAGCCTGCGGGCAGCTCATAAAAGTAATTTTTGGCTGCTCTTGGTAACTGAGTCGAAGGGGTATAGCTCAATTGGCAGAGCGTCGGTCTCCAAAACCGAAGGTTGTAGGTTCGATTCCTACTGCCCCTGCCACCTGGCGGGTTGAGTAAGGTGGCTTTTAGGCCCGCTACGGTGTAGCGGGCTTGCGCGTCTTAAGACCACGCAAGCCGTTTGAGTAACACATCGAAATTATCGACACCATGGCCACACCACAAGTACAAACGATCAACACTGCAGCTGACAAAGCGAAATTGGCTGGCGCTGGCGGTTTGGCGTTGGCTGCGCTGGCCGCTTACTTCTTGTTGTCCAAGCAAGGGCCACTGGTGCAGTGGCTGGTATTTTTGCTGGGCATGGCCGCAGCGGTTGGAGTATTTCTGGTGTCGGAGTCGGGCAAGCAACTGGTTGCGTTTGGGCGTGACGCTTGGCGCGAAGTGCGCAAGGTCGTGTGGCCCACTCGCAAAGAGGCGACCCAGATCACTGCCTACGTCTTTGGCTTTGTCCTGATCATGGCGATGTTTTTGTGGCTCACTGACAAAACCCTTGAGTGGCTGTTTTACGATTTGATTCTGGGGTGGAAAAAATGATGTCTGAAGAACTGCCAGTCACTCCCGCGGAGGCTCTTTTGGCTCCCGCCGCCAATCCCGATTTGCGTTGGTATGTTGTGCATGCCTACTCCGGCATGGAAAAAGCCGTGGAGCGCAACATCCTAGAGCGTATTCAACGCGCCGGCATGGAAAACAAGTTCGGCCGGATTTTGGTGCCAATGGAAGAGGTCGTTGAGATAAAGAACGGTCAGAAAAAGACCACAGAGCGCAAATTTTTCCCCGGTTACGTGTTGGTTGAAATGATCATGGGTGACGACACTTGGCATTTGGTCAAGCACACCAACAAGGTGACCGGTTTTGTGGGTGGCGCCAAGAACCGGCCGGCGCCCATTTCGCAAGCCGAGGTGGAAAAAATCGTCAACCAAATGCAAGAAGGCACCGAGAAGCCCCGCCACAAGGTGGAGTTCATGGTGGGCGAGTTTGTGCGCATCAAGGACGGTCCGTTCACCGATTTCAATGGGTCGGTCGAGGACGTGAACTACGACAAGAGCAAAGTGCGTGTCTCAGTCACCATTTTCGGTCGCTCCACTCCGGTAGAGCTAGAGTTCTCGCAGATCGAGAAGACTTAAGTTTTCTGGTGGGCTTTGTGCCTGCCTGCAGTTCACGCTTTCCCGACGCGGCGTGAACGGTGGTTGAAGTCGATACCCCGGGGAGCGGCGGTCTGCGTGGTGCAGAACTTAAGCGTTTTTACCCGTAAGGAGAAATCATGGCGAAAAAAATCGTCGGTTTTATCAAGCTGCAAGTGCCAGCCGGTAAGGCCAACCCATCCCCTCCCATTGGCCCTGCGTTGGGTCAACGTGGTTTGAATATCATGGAGTTCTGCAAGGCGTTCAACGCGCAGACCCAAGGTGTTGAGCCAGGCCTGCCTTTGCCCGTGGTGATCACGGCGTTTGCTGACAAGAGCTTTACCTTCATCATCAAGACTCCGCCTGCGACGGTTTTGATTAAGAAGGCCATCAAGCTGGACAAGGGCTCTGCCCGACCGCACAGCGACAAGGTTGGCAAGATCACGCGCGCTCAGCTCGAAGAGATTGCCAAGACCAAAATGAAAGACATGACAGCCGCCGATCTGGATGCTGCGGTTCGCACCATTGCTGGCTCTGCCCGGTCCATGGGCGTGAATGTGGAGGGCGTGTAAATGTCCAAACTGACCAAAAAACAAAAGGCCCAACAGGGCAAGATCGTTGCCACCAAGCTTTACCCGTTTGGGGACGCGCTGGCACTGGTCAAAGAGTTCGCCAATGCCAAGTTCGACGAGTCGATCGACGTTGCCGTGCAGCTTGGTATCGACGCCAAGAAGTCCGATCAAGTGGTGCGTGGCGCCGTTGTGCTGCCAAACGGCACGGGCAAAACTACCCGTGTTGCGGTGTTCGCCCAAGGCGCAAAGGCTGACGAAGCCCGTGCTGCTGGCGCTGACATCGTGGGTATGGACGACCTGGCCGCCATGATCAAGGCGGGTGACATGCCTTTTGACATCGTGATTGCAGCTCCTGACGCTATGCGCGTTGTGGGTACTTTGGGCCAGATCCTTGGGCCACGCGGTTTGATGCCTAACCCTAAAGTTGGCACCGTCACCCCCGATGTGGCTACTGCCGTGCGCAATGCCAAGGCCGGTCAGGTGCAATACCGTGTTGACAAGGCTGGCATTATCCATTCGACCATTGGTCGTCGTTCGTTCGACTCGGATAAGTTGCAAGGCAACTTGGCTGCGCTGATCGAAGCGCTGAACAAGTCCAAGCCAGCGTCGAGCAAGGGTGTGTATTTGCGCAAGGTCGCCGTGTCGTCCACCATGGGTGTGGGCGTGCGCGTGGACTTGCAAACGATTGCGGGCTAAGCCGGAGATTGTTAAATTTGGGCGCTTTGAGAGAAGCGCACGATGTGGTGGGTCTGTGGTTCCAATTTGGGGCCGCAGAGCCATCCAAGACCGTTGGTGTGTGGCTTTGCTGCACTTAATCAGTGAAAACCAACGCAGATGGCGACCCCGCTGCAGACGGATTGATGTCCTTCCACAGTTGGTCGCTGCAATATGGAGCGTGAGTGACGAAAGTTGCGCAGCGCATGTAAAGGAGTAAACCTTGAGTCTTAATCGCAGTGAGAAAGAAGCGGTCATATCTGATGTGACCAGCCTCGCCGCTAAAGCTCAAACGCTCGTGATCGCGGAATACCGCGGCATCACGGTTGCTGACATGACCAAGTTGCGCACTACCGCGCGCAACAGCGGGGTGACGTTGAGTGTGTTGAAAAACACCTTGGCCCGCCGTGCTGTTGCCGGCAGTGGCTTTGACGTCGTGTCCGACCAGATGACCGGTCCTTTGATCTATAGCTTTTCTGTCGACGCAGTGGCAGCCGCGAAAGTGGTTGCCGAGTTCGCGAAAACCAACGACAAGTTGGTGATTCGTGCAGGTGCGTTCGGTGGCAAGGCTCTGGACGCGAACGGCGTGAAGCAGTTGGCAAGCATCCCTTCGAAAGAAGTGTTGTTGGCACAGTTGCTGGGCTTGATGCAATCCCCCATTTCGCGTACAGCCCGTGTGCTGGCCGCTTTGGCGGAACAGCGTGGCGCAGGTGCAGCAGAAGAAGCTGCCCCGGCCGAAGCAGTGGCGGCGTAAGCCCTTCTGTTGTAGTAACCAATATTGTTAGGAAATAAAAATGGCATTCGATAAAGACGCATTTTTGACCGCGCTCGACAGCATGACGGTCATGGAACTCAACGACCTGGTGAAGGCCATCGAAGAGAAATTTGGCGTAAGCGCCGCAGCGATGTCGGCACCTGCTGCTGGCGGCGGTGCTGCTGCTGCGGTAGCTGAAGAGCAGACCGAATTCAACGTAATGTTGACCGAAATCGGCGCAAACAAAGTGTCAGTGATTAAAGCTGTGCGCGAAATCACCGGTCTGGGCTTGAAAGAAGCCAAAGATCTGGTGGACGGTGCTCCTAAAGCGGTCAAAGAAGGCATTTCCAAGGCCGATGCTGAAGCCGCCAAGAAGAAGCTCGAAGAAGCCGGCGCCAAAGTCGAACTTAAGTAATTCGATTTGGGGCTACTGCGCGGGGCCACTTTGCTGCTGCGATGCTCACCGTACTCAAGTACGGTTGCGCTTCTCACAGCAAATTGACTCCCGCTCGCTACGCCCAATCTCGAATTACACAAGCTGGTTTTCGGACCAGCTTTTTGTGTTTGCAGAGTGCACCTGAAAACAAGGCTGTGAAGGCCCTGTTTTCAAGTGTCTTCTGACCCCGACTGCAGAAGATGCCTTGGTTCGGGTTGCGTGCAATGCGCAACCGTCCGCCAATGGTTGGTAGTGGCCAATCACCAAGAACAGACACACAGTCACCCAGGACCCCCAGGAATCCTCAGCCTTTGCCCGGAGATTTAATGGCTTATACATACACAGAACGCAAGCGAATTCGCAAAAACTTCGGTAACCGCGATAGCGTGCTCGAAATACCTTACTTGCTGCAAATGCAAAAAGACGCTTACATCGCGTTTTTGCAGGCAGATGTCGCCCCGAAAAAGCGCACCCAAGAGGGTTTGCAAGCAGCATTTGAAGCCGCATTCCCCATCGTCTCGCACAACGGTTTCGTGGAGATGAAGTACCTCGAGTACAACCTGGCCAAGCCAGGTTTTGACGTGCGTGAGTGCCAGACCCGGGGTCTGACCTTTGCGTCGGCCGTGCGCGCCAAAGTGCAGCTGATCATTTACGACCGCGAATCGTCCACCAGCCAAAACAAGGTGGTCAAAGAGGTCAAAGAGCAAGAGGTCTACATGGGTGAAGTGCCCCTGATGACCGGCAAAGGCTCCTTCATCATCAACGGCACCGAGCGCGTGATCGTGTCACAGTTGCACCGTTCGCCGGGCGTGTTCTTTGAGCACGACAAGGGCAAGACCCACAGCTCGGGCAAGCTGCTGTTTTCGGCACGCATCATCCCTTACCGTGGTTCCTGGCTCGATTTCGAGTTCGATCCCAAAGACTTGCTGTACTTCCGCGTCGACCGTCGCCGCAAGATGCCAGTGACGATTTTGCTCAAGGCCATTGGCCTGAACAACGAATCGATACTGGCCAACTTCTTTGTCAATGACAATTTCCGTTTGATGGACAGCGGCGCGCAAATGGAATTCGTGGCTGAGCGCCTGCGCGGTGAAGTCGCCCGCTTTGACCTGACCGACAAGTCCGGCAAAGTGGTGGTGGCCAAAGACAAGCGCGTAACCGCGCGCCACACCCGCGAGTTGGAGCAGTCTGGCACTACTCACATCAGCGTTCCCGAAGACTTCCTGATTGGTCGCGTGGTGGCTCGCAACATCGTAGAGGCCGACACCGGTGAGATCGTGGCCAAGGCCAACGAAGAGCTAACCGAGGCCTTGCTGAAAAAGCTGCGCTCCTCAGGTATCAACGAACTAGCGTGTATTTATACCAACGAGCTGGACCAGGGCGCATACATCTCGCAAACCCTGCGCACCGACGAGACGGTGGACGAATTTGCCGCCCGTGTCGCTATTTACCGCATGATGCGCCCCGGCGAGCCGCCGACGGAAGATGCAGTGCAAGCCCTATTCCAGCGCCTCTTCTACAACCCGGACACCTACGATTTGTCGCGCGTGGGCCGCATGAAGTTCAACGCCAAAATGGGCCGCGCCGAGTCGACAGGCCCCATGGTGCTGACCAACGAAGACATCCTGTCTGTGGTCAAGATCCTGGTGGACTTGCGCAACGGCCGTGGCGACGTCGACGACATCGACCACTTGGGCAACCGCCGCGTGCGTTGCGTGGGTGAGCTGGCCGAAAACCAGTACCGCACCGGTTTGGCGCGGATTGAGAAGGCTGTGAAAGAGCGTTTGGGTCAGGCCGAGCAAGAGCCGCTCATGCCGCACGACCTGATCAACAGCAAGCCAATTTCGGCTGCGCTCAAAGAGTTCTTCGGCGCCTCGCAGCTGTCCCAGTTCATGGACCAGACCAACCCCTTGTCCGAGATCACCCACAAGCGCCGCGTATCGGCCCTTGGCCCCGGCGGCTTGACGCGCGAGCGTGCCGGCTTTGAAGTACGTGACGTGCACGTGACCCATTACGGTCGCGTTTGCCCGATCGAGACGCCTGAAGGTCCGAACATCGGTCTGATTAATTCGCTGGCTTTGTACGCCCGCTTGAACGAGTACGGCTTCATCGAAACCCCGTACCGCCGCGTGGCCAACAGCAAGGTCACGATGGACATCGACTATTTATCGGCTATCGAAGAAGGCAAGTACGTGATTGCCCAGGCCAATGCGGCCCTGGACAAAGACGGCTTGCTGACGGGTGAATTGGTCTCGGCGCGTGAAAAAGGTGAATCCATCCTGTGCGGCGCTGAGCGCGTGCAGTACATGGACGTGTCTCCCGCGCAGATCGTCTCAGTCGCAGCGTCCTTGGTGCCCTTCTTGGAGCACGACGACGCCAACCGCGCGCTGATGGGTGCAAACATGCAGCGCCAGGCCGTGCCTGTACTGCTTCCCGAAAAAGCCTTTGTTGGCACCGGTATTGAGCGCGTATCAGCCGTGGACTCGGGGACCGTGGTGACGGCCAGCCGTGGCGGTATCGTGGACTATGTGGACGCTACCCGTGTGGTGATTCGCGTCAACGATGCCGAGGCGCAAGCGGGCGAAGTGGGCGTGGACATCTACAACCTGATTAAGTACCAGCGTTCCAACCAGAACACCAATATCCACCAGCGTCCTATCGTCAAGAAGGGCGACAAGCTCGACCGCGGCGACGTGATTGCTGACGGTGCATCGACCGACCTGGGTGAACTCGCCTTGGGCCAGAACATGCTCGTGGCTTTCATGCCTTGGAACGGCTACAACTTCGAAGACTCGATTTTGATCAGCGAGCGCGTGGTCGCCGAAGACCGCTACACCTCGATCCACATCGAAGAACTCGTGGTCATGGCGCGTGACACCAAGCTGGGCGCGGAAGAAATCACCCGTGATATTCCCAACCTCAGCGAGCAGCAGCTCAACCGCCTGGACGAGTCCGGCATCATCTATGTGGGCGCCGAAGTCCTGCCCGGCGACACGCTGGTCGGCAAGGTCACGCCCAAAGGTGAAACCACGCTCACACCAGAAGAGAAGTTGTTGCGCGCCATCTTCGGCGAAAAAGCCAGCGACGTGAAAGACACCTCGCTGCGCGTGGACCAGGGCAGCTCCGGCACCGTCATTGACGTGCAGGTCTTCACCCGTGAAGGCATTACCCGCGACAAGCGCGCGCAGCAGATTATTGACGACGAGTTGAAGCGTTTCCGCCTTGACCTGAACGATCAGATCCGCATTGTGGAAGCGGACGCCTTTGACCGTATCGCCAAGCTGCTCGACGGCAAGGCAGCCAACGGCGGCCCGCAAAAGCTGGCCAAGGGCACCAAGGTCGACCGCGCTTATCTTGACTCGGTGGAGAAATTCCACTGGTTTGATATCCGTCCGGCCGACGACGCAGTGGCTTCGCAACTGGAAAGCATTAAGGCTTCGCTGGAGCAAACCCGCCACAGCTTTGACTTGTCGTTTGAAGAAAAGCGCAAAAAGCTTACCCAAGGCGACGAGTTGCCCGCAGGCGTGCTCAAGATGGTCAAGGTCTACATTGCGGTGAAGCGCCGCTTGCAGCCTGGTGACAAGATGGCAGGCCGCCACGGTAACAAGGGTGTGGTGTCCAAGATCGTTCCGGTCGAAGACATGCCTTACATGGCCGACGGCACACCGTGCGACATCGTGCTCAACCCGCTGGGCGTGCCCTCGAGGATGAACGTGGGTCAGGTGCTGGAAGTGCATTTGGGCTGGGCCGCCAAGGGCCTGGGTCAGCGCATTGGTGACATGTTGCAAGCTGAGACCAAGATGGCCGAAATGCGCTTGTTTCTGGAATCGATCTACAACGGTTCAGGCCGCAAAGAGGACCTCGCCGCGCTCAGCGATGCGCAGATTCTAGAAATGGCTGCCAACCTGGAAGGTGGCGCCACTTTCGCCACGCCGGTGTTTGACGGCGCGTCTGAAGAGGAAATTCGCGGCATGCTCAAACTGGCTTACCCGGACGACGTTGCCAAGGCCAAAGGCCTGACAGCAGCGCGCACCCAGGCCAACTTGTTTGACGGACGCAGTGGAGAGGCCTTTGAGCGCCCCACCACCGTGGGCTATATGCACGTCTTGAAGCTCCACCATTTGGTCGACGACAAGATGCATGCGCGCTCCACCGGGCCATACAGCTTGGTGACGCAGCAGCCGCTCGGCGGTAAAGCCCAGTTCGGTGGCCAGCGTTTTGGTGAGATGGAAGTGTGGGCGCTGGAAGCCTATGGCGCGTCTTATGTCTTGCAAGAGATGTTGACGGTCAAGTCCGATGACGTGCAGGGCCGTACCAAGGTGTACGAGAGCATCGTCAAGGGCGAGCATTCCATTGAGGCCGGTATGCCGGAATCGTTCAACGTGTTGGTCAAGGAAATTCGTTCCTTGGGCCTGGACATTGAGCTCGAGCGCTCCTGAGGTTTTGCGGGACAGACCGCAGCGCGGTCTGTCCTCAACTGATTAATAAGGAATTTCCATGAAATCATTACTCGACCTGTTTAAGCAGTTCACGCCGGATGAGCACTTCGATGCCATCAAAATCGGCATGGCCTCGCCCGAGAAAATCCGCTCTTGGTCTTTTGGCGAAGTCAAAAAGCCCGAGACCATCAACTACCGCACCTTCAAGCCCGAGCGCGACGGCTTGTTTTGCGCCAAGATTTTTGGCCCTATCAAAGACTACGAATGCCTGTGCGGCAAGTACAAGCGCCTCAAGCACCGTGGCGTGATTTGCGAGAAGTGCGGCGTTGAAGTCACCCAGACCAAGGTGCGCCGCGAGCGCATGGGCCACATTGACTTGGCCGCGCCCTGCGCCCATATTTGGTTCCTGAAATCCTTGCCCAGCCGTTTGGGCCTGGTGCTGGACATGACGCTGCGTGACATTGAGCGCGTGCTGTACTTTGAAGCCTATGTGGTCACCGACCCGGGCATGACGCCGCTGAAGAAATTCAGCATCATGACCGAGGACGATTTCGACGCCAAGTTCAAAGAGTACGGCGACGAGTTCCAGGCCAAGATGGGCGCCGAAGGCATCAAGGACTTGCTGCAAAGCATTGACATCGAAGGCTCGATCGAGCGCCTGCGTAACGACTTGACCGGTTCCGAGCTCAAGATCAAGAAGAATTCCAAGCGCCTCAAAGTACTCGAAGCCTTCAAGAAGTCGGGCATCAAGCCCGAGTGGATGGTGCTCGAAGTGCTGCCGGTGCTTCCGCCCGATCTGCGCCCGCTGGTGCCCCTGGACGGTGGCCGTTTTGCCACCTCTGATCTGAACGATCTGTACCGCCGCGTGATCAACCGCAACAGCCGCCTGCGCCGTTTGCTCGAACTCAAGGCGCCTGAGATCATTGCCCGTAACGAGAAGCGCATGCTGCAAGAGTCGGTGGACTCACTTCTGGACAACGGCCGCCGTGGCAAAGCCATGACCGGTGCCAACAAGCGCGCCCTCAAGTCCTTGGCCGACATGATCAAAGGCAAGTCGGGCCGTTTCCGCCAGAACTTGCTGGGCAAGCGGGTGGACTACTCGGGTCGTTCGGTGATTACCGTGGGCCCGACCCTCAAACTGCACCAGTGCGGTTTGCCCAAACTGATGGCGCTGGAACTGTTCAAGCCGTTCATCTTTGCACGCCTCGAAGCCATGGGCATTGCCACCACCATCAAGGCCGCCAAGAAGGAAGTCGAATCCGGCACGCCCGTGGTGTGGGATATTCTGGAAGAGGTGATCAAAGAGCATCCCATCATGCTCAACCGTGCGCCTACGCTGCACCGTTTGGGCATCCAGGCCTTTGAGCCCATCCTGATCGAAGGCAAGGCCATCCAGTTGCACCCGCTCGTTTGCTCGGCCTTTAACGCCGACTTCGACGGTGACCAGATGGCCGTTCACGTGCCCTTGTCGGTGGAAGCGCAAATGGAAGCCCGCACGCTGATGCTGGCGTCAAACAACGTGCTGTTCCCTGCCAATGGCGAGCCGTCCATCGTGCCGTCGCAAGACGTGGTGCTGGGCCTGTACTACACGACCCGCGAGCGCATCAACGGCAAAGGGGAAGGCCTTATCTTCTCTGATACCGGTGAAGTGCAGCGCGCGTTCGACGCGGGCGAAGTAGAACTGAACTCGCGCATAAATGTGCGTTTGACCGAGTACACCAAAGACAAGGACTCTGGCGAGTTCGTGGCGTCGACTAAGCTGTGGGAAACCACGGCCGGACGTGCCTTGCTTTCTGAAATCTTGCCTAAAGGCCTGCCTTTTTCCAACCTGAACAAGGCGCTGAAGAAGAAGGAAATCTCCAAACTCATCAACGTGTCTTTCCGCAAGTGCGGTTTGAAAGAGACCGTAGTGTTTGCCGACAAGCTGCTACAAGCGGGTTTCCGTTTGGCAACCAAGGCCGGCATCTCGATTTGTATCGACGACATGCTTGTGCCATTCGAAAAGCACGAAATCATTGCCCGCGCCCAAACCGAAGTTAAAGAGATCGAGAAGCAATATGTCTCCGGTCTGGTGACCTCTGGCGAGCGCTACAACAAGGTCGTAGACATCTGGGGCAAGTCGGGTGACGAAGTATCCAAGGTGATGATGGCCAAGCTCTCCAAAGAGCAGGTGATTGACCGCCACGGCAATGAAGTGACGCAAGAGTCCTTCAACTCCATCTACATGATGGCCGACTCCGGCGCGCGCGGTTCTGCCGCCCAGATTCGCCAGGTGGCTGGTATGCGCGGATTGATGGCCAAGCCTGACGGCTCCATCATCGAGACGCCCATTACCGCCAACTTCCGCGAAGGCTTGAACGTGCTGGAGTACTTCATCTCCACCCACGGTGCGCGTAAAGGCTTGGCCGACACCGCGCTCAAAACCGCTAACTCGGGTTATCTGACACGCCGCCTGGTGGATGTGACGCAAGACTTGGTCGTGACTGAGCTCGATTGCGGCACCCACAACGGCTACCTGATGCGTGCCATTGTTGAGGGCGGCGAGGTGATCGAGTCCTTGCGTGACCGTATCCTGGGCCGCACGGTGGCTGAAGACGTGCTGCATCCCGAAACCCGCGCGGTGGTGGCACCAGCGGGCACCATGCTCGACGAAGACAAGATCGACGAGCTCGAAATCCACGGTGTGGACGAAGTCAAGGTGCGTACTGCCCTGACCTGCGAAACCCGCTTTGGTATTTGCGCCAAGTGCTACGGCCGCGATTTGGGCCGTGGCGGCCTGATTAACCACGGCGAAGCCGTCGGTGTGATCGCTGCCCAGTCGATTGGCGAACCGGGCACCCAGCTGACCATGCGCACCTTCCACATCGGTGGTGCCGCATCGCGTGCAGCCATTGCGTCCAGCGTGGAAGCCAAGTCCAGCGGTAATATTGGCTTCAACGCCACCATGCGCTACGTGACCAACAGCAAGTCTGAGCTGGTGGTGATTTCCCGCTCTGGCGAGATCGTCATTCAGGACGAGCACGGTCGCGAGCGTGAGCGTCATAAAGTGCCTTACGGCGCCATCCTCAGCGTCAAAGCCGACCAAGCCATCAAGGCCGGTGCGATTTTGGCCAACTGGGATCCATTGACCCGCCCCATCATTACCGAGTTCGCGGGTAAAGCGCATTTCGAGAACGTGGAAGAGGGCTTGACCGTGGCCCGCCAAGTCGACGAGGTCACCGGCCTGTCTACCTTGGTGGTGATCGATCCCAAGCGCCGAGGTGCGGCCAAGATCGTGCGTCCGCAGGTCAAGCTGATTGATGCGGCCGGCAAAGAAGTCAAAATTCCTGGAACCGACCACGCCGTGACCATTGGCTTCCCCGTGGGCGCCTTGGTGCAAGTGCGTGACGGCCAGGATGTGGGCCCTGGCGAAGTGCTGGCCCGTATCCCCATCGAAGGCCAGAAAACCCGCGACATTACCGGCGGTCTGCCGCGTGTGGCCGAGTTGTTCGAAGCCCGCTCGCCCAAAGATAAAGGCGTGCTGGCCGAAGCTACCGGTACCATTTCTTTCGGCAAAGAAACCAAGGGCAAAGTGCGCTTGCAGATTACCGACCCCGAAGGCAAAGTCTGGGAAGAATTGGTCCCGAAGGAAAAGAACATCCTGGTGCACGAAGGCCAAGTGGTGAACAAGGGCGAGAGCGTGGTGGACGGCCCCGCCGACCCCCAGGACATCTTGCGCCTTCTGGGCTCGGAAGAACTGGCCCGCTACATCGTCGACGAAGTGCAGGACGTTTACCGTTTGCAGGGCGTGAAGATCAACGACAAGCACATTGAAGTGATCGTGCGCCAGATGCTGCGTCGCGTGGTGGTGGAAGCCGCAGGCGACTCGGGCTACATCAACGGCGAGCAGGTCGAGCGCTCCGAGATGCTCAACACCAACGACCGTCTGCGCGCTGAGGACAAGATCCCGGCCGTGTTCACCAACTTGCTACTGGGTATCACCAAGGCGTCCTTGTCCACCGACAGCTTCATCAGCGCGGCTTCCTTCCAGGAAACCACCCGCGTGTTGACCGAAGCCGCCATCATGGGCAAACGCGACGAATTGCGTGGCTTGAAAGAGAACGTGATTGTGGGTCGCCTGATTCCTGCAGGCACCGGCATGGCCTACCACGAAGCACGTCTGGTGCGCGAGCAGATGGACGACTCCGAGCGCCGTGCGATTGCCGAGGCAGACGCCGCCGAATTGGCTGCGGATACCGATACCGGTGAAGTGTCCTCGCAAGAGGGCGCTGCGGCCGAATAAGCGAAGTCCAAAACTTGGCTGCCGTACCCCGGGCTTATCGCTGGTAAGCCCGGGGTATTTTTTTTAGGAGTTAGCACATGTCCCAGGCTTGGCCATGGATTGCCGGCGCACTAGCGGTGTTTTGGATCGTGGGTTTGCACAACCGCCTGATGCGTTTACGCGCTGTGGTGTTTGATGCCTCGGCGGTTTTTGAGCGCGCCATGCAGGCGCTGATCGCGGTGGCGCGCGACGCCGTGCCCGGTGCCGATGTGGCGCCCTCGGCCATTGGCGCTGCGCTGCTGCAAGCGGCCTTCGCGCTAGAGGTCGGCCTCAAGAACCAAAAGAACCCCCGGCGGGCACGCTTGGCGTCGCAGGCGCCGGTGGACCTGGGCGCGCTGTGGGCGCAATTGCAGCAAGCGTGGCTGGCCTATGCCGTAGCCGTAGAAGGCGTGTGCGACCCTGCCGCGCTGCAAGCCCTGCGCGAGCGCTGGGACGCCGCCGACACCCAGGGCCCGGTGGCCCGCGTGGCCGCCAACCAAGCCATTGCCGACTACCAGGCCGCCCTTGACCAGGCCCCTGCCGCCTGGGTGGCCGGCATCATGGGCTTTCGCGCAGTGGCGCCACTATGATGAAAACATGAGCACCGTTCAAGAACCAATTCCGCTGTGGCGCCAGTTGCAGGCTACTGCGGGCGTGATCGGCGCAGTGCGCAACGGAAGCTCCGGCACCGCAGCCGTGGAGGCCGTAGCCGCGCCGCTGCGCCCGGGCGTGCAGGCACTGGCCTTTCATGTCTGGCGCAACCTGGGCCGCGCCCAGGCCTTGCGCAGCCGCCTGGTCAGCCGCATGCCGGCGCCCGCCACCGACGCGCTTTTGTGCGTGGCCTTAGCCCTGGCCTGGAACGAAGACACCGCGCCCTACGACGCCTTCACCCTGGTCAACCAGGCGGTCGAAGCCCTCAAGCGCAATTTTTCTACCGCGCCCCATGCCAATTTTGTTAACGCCTGCTTGCGCCGTTTCTTAAGGGAGCGGGTGGCACTGGTGGCCGCCACCGACCGCGAACCCGAGGCGCTGTGGAACCATCCGCGCTGGTGGATTGAGCGCCTGCAGCGCGAGCATCCCCAGCACTGGCAGTCGATCCTGACCCTGGCCAATACCCACCCGCCCATGACGCTGCGCGTCAATGTGCGACAAAACAGCCCCGCCGACTACCTGGCGCAGTTGCACGCCGCAGGCATTGCCGCCCGCGCGGGCGACGCTGCCGTGGTGTATTTAGACCAGGCGGTGCCGGTGACACAGTTACCCGGCTTTGCCCAAGGTGCGGTGTCGGTGCAAGACGCTGCCGCCCAGGTCGCCGCGCCCCTGCTACTGCAAGGCTTTGGGCCCCGACCCCGCGTCTTGGACGCTTGCGCCGCACCCGGTGGCAAGACTGCGCATCTGCTTGAAGCCGCCGATGCGCAGGTGCTGGCCGTCGAGATGGACGACAAGCGCATGCAACGCGTAGGCCTTACCCTAGAACGCCTGGGTCTGAGCGCTGACTTGCGCACCGCAGACGCCGCCCGCCCCCAGGACTGGTGGGACGGCGTGCCCTTTGACGGCATCTTGCTCGACGCCCCGTGCACCGCTTCGGGCATCGTGCGCCGCCACCCTGACGTGCGCTGGCTGCGCCGCGAGACCGATATTGCGCAACTGGCGCAGTTGCAGCAGCGCTTGTTGGACGCACTCTGGCCCCTGTTGCGTCCGGGCGGGCGCATGGTGTATTGCACCTGTTCGGTGTTCTTGTCCGAAGGCGCGCAGCAGATCGGGCGTTTTGTGGCGCGCCAGAGCGACGCCCATTGGCTGCCCTCGCCCGGCCATCTGCTGCCCGGCGTGGACCCAACCGCGCCCAAGGTGGGAGACAATCCGACCCATGACCACGACGGTTTCTTCTACGCCTTGCTGGAAAAGCGCAGTGCCTGAACGCCTGCTGCGTATCCTGCGCCTGGCCTTTTGGCTGCTGGCCATGCCGCTGGCGCAGGCGCAAACCGGGGTCGATCTGCAGCAGCTGCGCGCAGACCGTGCTGGCGGCGAAGTGCTGGTCTCGGCCAGCGTGGTGTTTGAGTTGCCCGGCGTGGTGGAAGACGCGCTGCTCAAGGGCATACCCTTGTTTTTCATGCTCGAGGCCGACTTGCTGCAAGAGCGCTGGTACTGGTACGACAAAAAGGTCACCGGTGTGCAGCGCCAATTGCGATTGGTCTACCAGCCGCTGACGCGGCGCTGGCGTATCAACTCCACCACGGCGCCGGGCAGCGACAACTCCCAAGGGCTGTCGCTGAGTCAGGGCTTTGACACGCTGTCCGAGGCCATGGACACGATCAAGCAGGTCTCTCGCTGGAAGGTGTCCGACCTAGGCGAATCCGAGGCCAGCGGCAAGTACCGCGTCGAGTTTCGCTTCCGGCTCGACCTGAGCCAGTTGCCACGCCCCTTCCAGATCGGCGCGATTGGCCAGTCCGAATGGAACATCCAGGCCAGTGGGCGCTCACCCTTGCGCTACGAGGCCAGCAAATGAGCAACCCCCGCCTGGCCCTGCTGCAAGGTGCGGGAGAAGACGCCGGCAGCGGGCGCAGCCTGCGTCGGGCCATCGCTGTGGGTGCGGCGCTGATGGTGCTGATTGGTCTTGTGCTGCTCTACCTGCTGACCCAGGCCACCAACAACCGCGAAATGTACGAGCAGAACTACGCCCGCCTGTTCACGCTCAACGTGGTGGTGGCAAGTTCGCTGCTGCTAGCCATTGTTTGGGTGGGGGTGCGTCTATACCAGCGCGTGCGCCAAGGCCGCTTTGGCAGCCGCTTACTGGTCAAGATAGCCACCATTTTTGCTCTGGTGGGCGTGGCGCCTGGGCTTTTGATTTATGTGGTGTCTTATCAGTTCGTTTCGCGCTCGATTGAGACCTGGTTTGACGTTAAGGTCGAAGGCGCGCTCGAAGCCGGCCTGAACCTGGGCCGGGTTACGCTTGATACCCTGTCCAATGACCTGGCAAGCAAAACCCGCATTGCCGCAGGCCAGCTGGGGGACAGCACTGACACCGCACCCGACCTGGTGCTCTCGCGCGTAATGGAGCAGCTTGGCGCTACCGAGGCCACGGTCTGGAACTCGGGTGGCAAGCTGCTGGCCAGCGTGGGGCCGATTGGTTTTCAGCTCAGCCCGGACAAGCCCAGTGGCACCCAGTTCCGCACCGCGCGCGCCGAGCGTTCGCTGGCCTGGGTTGAGGGCCTGGAAGAGGGCGGCCCCGGCAAGCTGAGTAGCCCGCGCATCAAGGCCTTGGTGCCCATTGCCAGCGCTAGCGTGGGTCTGGTCACTGAGCAGCGCTTTTTGCTGGTGCAACGCGCCTTACCGGCCAATTTTGTGGCCAATGCCCTGGCCGTGGAAAGCGCCAACCGTGAATACCAGGAGCGCGCCTTATCCCGCGAGGGCCTCAAGCGCATGTACATCGGCACCCTGACGCTCAGCCTGTTTCTGGCCGTGTTCGGCGCCATTTTGCTGGCGGTAATCTTGGGGAACCAGATTGCACGACCCCTGCTGGTGCTGACCGAAGGCGTGAGCCAGGTCGCCGCTGGTGACCTGACGCCCAAGCGGGCCATGCAGGGCAATGACGAGCTTGGTGGCCTGACCCGCGCTTTTGCGTCCATGACCCAGCAGCTTGCCGATGCCCGCCACACGGTGCAGCGCAGCATGGTGCAGGTGGATTCCGCGCGCGCCCATTTGCAAACCATTTTGGACAACCTGACCTCGGGCGTACTGGTGCTCAATGCCGACGGCAGCGTGCGCTCGGCCAATCCGGGTGCGGCGCGCATCCTGAAGCTGCCGCTGGCAAGCTTTCGCGGTGCCACCTTGCGCCAGCTGGCCGGTCTGGAGGTCTTTGCCGTAGGCGTGCAACAGCAGTTTTCCGAGTTTTTGAGTCGCCGCTTGGAGCAGCCCAACGACCACTGGCAGCAGTCCTTTGAACTCGGCGCAGCCCAAGAGAGCATGGCCAGTGGCGCGGACCGGCCCCAAACCGTGATTGCGCGTGGCGCCATCCTGCCCGACCGCAGCCGCCTTTTGGTGTTTGATGACATCTCCGACATCGTCTCGGCCCAGCGCGCCCAGGCCTGGGGCGAAGTGGCGCGCCGCCTGGCGCACGAGATCAAAAACCCGCTCACACCCATCCAGCTGTCGGCAGAACGGCTGGAGATGAAGCTCGGCGGTAAGCTGCACCCGCCCGAGCAAGCGATCCTGACCAAATCGGTCAAAACCATTGTCGACCAGGTGGACGCCATGAAGCGCCTGGTCAACGACTTTCGCGACTACGCCCGCCTGCCTGCAGCCGTGCTCGAAGCGTTGGACTTGAACGCGCTGGTGGCCGATGTGATGCATTTGTACGAAGCCACGGTGGTGCCCATCCACTTGGAGCTCGATGCGCAGATTCCCCGGGTGCTGGGCGACGCTGAGCAGCTGCGCCAGGTCTTGCACAACCTGTTACAAAACGCGCAGGACGCCACCGAGCAGTCGCTCGCGGCATTGCCCGTATCGCTGCCTGCCGGCACTGATGTCAGCATCGTACTGCGCACCCAGTTGTTGCCTAATTCCGCGCGGGTGCGCCTGTCGGTGCTCGACCACGGCGGGGGCTTTCCCGAGAACATTCTCAAGCGCGCGTTTGAGCCCTATGTCACTACCAAGCAGCGCGGTACGGGCTTGGGGCTGGCGGTGGTGAAGAAGATCGCGGACGACCACGCCTCGCGCATCGAGATCAGCAACCGGGTGCAGGACGCCAAGGTCTTCGGCGCCCAAGTCTCGCTATCATTGGCGAGCGCAGAAACAACACTCCATTTGACAGACGTTTTACCGGACCGCGCATAAATCATGGCAAACATTTTGGTCGTTGACGACGAACACGGCATACGCGATTTACTGTGGGAAATTCTCAATGACGAGGGCCACACGGTGGAGCTGGCTGAAAACGCGGCGCAAGCCCGTGCCGCTCGCCTGCGCGAGCGCCCCGACCTGGTTTTGCTCGACATTTGGATGCCCGACACCGATGGCGTTACGCTGCTCAAGGAATGGGCTTCCACAGGCGCCCTGACCATGCCGGTGATCATGATGAGTGGCCACGCCACCATCGAAACCGCAGTAGAGGCCACCAAGATCGGTGCCCTGGCCTTTCTGGAAAAACCCGTCACCTTGCAAAAATTGCTCAAGGCCGTGGCACAAGGCCTGATGCGTAACAGCGCGGCCCCGGTCCGCTCGGCGCTCGGCGCCCAAGCGGTGGCCATAGCGGCCGGCTTTGTGGCCACCGAAGTGCCTCTGGCGCCGCACCTGCTCAGCGCATTGCAGTCTTTTGACCTGGACCGCCCGCTGCGCGAGGCCCGTGACGCCTTCGAGCGCGCTTATTTTGAATACCAGCTGGTCAAAGAAGCGGGTTCTATGACCCGTGTGTCTGAGAAGACCGGCCTGGAACGCACCCACCTGTACCGCAAACTCAAACAGCTCGGGATCGATGCGACCCGCAACAAACGCGGCAGCTAAATCGCCCCCGCAGCAAGCCTCGCGCCCGCTTTAGTCGCGGTTGCTCAGAACAGCGCCGTCGATCTCTGCAGCGCCTGCGCGCACCAGTTGCCCAATCCAGTCTTCGACCAGCGCCGGCAAAGGCGCCTCACCCTTGAAAGCGCGCGCCATTTGCGCCAGGTAGGGCGTGGCCAGCGCCCAGCTGGTGAGCGCCGCCACGGTGGTGGTTTGCTGCTCTAGCAGTTTGAACTTGAGTAAAACCTTGGCGGCATAGTTGCGGTGGCGTTCGGGCTGGCGCTGAAAATACTCCAGCCGCGCGCGCGCTTTTCTGAGCGCGCTGGCCAGGTCGGCAAAGGGCGCGCCGTGGCCCGGAACCACGCTGACTGGGTCCAAGGTCGCAATCAGGTCCAGGGTCGCGCCGACGGCGTCGAACGCGTCCTCGCCTTCGAGCTCAGGAAACACGATGCCAAAGCCGTTTTCCCATAAAGCGTCGGCCGAAATCAGCAGCCTCGCCGCTGGCGCGAACAACAACACCGAATGGGGGTCGTGCCCGGGTGCCGCATGCACCTGCCACTCTTGATTGCCCAGGCGCAGCGTGCTGCCGGGCAACAACACCTCATCAAACCCAAAAGGCGGGCAACTTTGGCCCGTTGCCTCAAAGGTCAGGTCAGAAGATGTCCAAGGCCGCACCGCGTGCGCGAGGCCCGGCGGGATCAGGGTTTCCATTTCCGGGTAGGCCGCTTGCAAGGCTGCATTGCCGCCGCAATGGTCGCTGTGCAAGTGGGTGTTGAGCAGTTGGTCTAGCGGCTGCTCGGCCAGTGCGCAGCGCACCAGGGCCACCGTTTGTGCGCTGTGGCTGCTATATCCGCTGTCAATGAGGGCCGCATGTTGGGCGTCGCTGACCAAAATGTTGTTGGACGACAGCCAGCCGCGCTGAAATACCCGCACCGAAGCAGGCAGAGATACGGGGACTGGAGCTTGTTGCATGGCGAGAAATGGCGTAGTAGTTGGCGAATAGCAGGATACGTGCGAGTCTATGTCTTGATGTAGGCCCGGACCTGGATCAAAATTTGTCTGATTTACGCTGCAGTGCAGCAAAAACTAGGGAAAACCCTTATATTCGTGCGATGCACCGAATTCGCGACATCTTTTACATGCTGCTTGATGCTGTGGCGGGCCTGCTGCATTGGGTCCCGGCCGGTGGCCCGGCAAACGGTGCGAGCGCGCGCTTTCCCAGGGCTGCGCTGGTGCCGATCCGCGGTCTGCGCCCGCGCCACCGTCGGGCGGTCCTGGCGCATTTGTGGGAGCTATCTCCGGCAGACCGCTATATGCGCTTTGGCTATGCCGCGCAAGATGCGTTGATCGAGCGTTACGTTGGCGGTCTGGACTTTGACCGTGACCAAGTATTTGGCATCTTTAACCGGCGCCTGAGTCTGATAGCTGTGGCGCACCTGGCGTATGCCCAAGACCCCAAGGCTGACCGTTGCGCCGAGTTTGGCGTCTCGGTGCTGCCGGCCTACCGGGGCAGAGGCTTGGGCGCCAAGCTGTTTGCACGGGCCCAGCTGCATGCGCAAAACGACCGCATCTCCTTGCTCTTTATCCATGCGCTGAGCGAAAACAGGGCCATGCTCAAGATCGCGCGCAATGCTGGGGCCAAGGTAGAGCGCTTTGGCTCGGAGTCTGACGCCTACCTGCAGCTGCCCGTGCCCACGCTGCAGTCGCAAATGAATGAGGCCGTGGACGCACAAATTGCCGACACCGACTACTGCCTCAAGGTGCAAGCCCAGCAGTTCTGGAGCATCCTGGCCGGTATTCAGGAAGTGCGCCAGCAAATTCGCCAGTCGCAAGGAAAATCCTCCTCCTAGGCACCGCCTAGGTGCGTCCCAAGGCGCATCTTGGCGATGGGCTATCCTAGAGGCCTCGCAAAAACGGCATCAATGCCCCACGCCTGTGTCAGACCCCCACCCCGCGCATCCCGCCAAATTTGAAGACAAGCGAACTTTTCTGCAACGTTTGGCAGAATTTATCCATCCCGGCCCCGACTCTGCGGCCGAGCTGATCGAAACCCTGGTCGAGGCCGAGGACAATAAAATCATCGGCGCCCAGTCGCGCGCCATGCTTGAGGGCGTGATCCGCATGGCCGACATGACGGCCGGCGACGTGATGGTGGCTGCCACGCGCATGGACCTGATCAACATCCAGGCGCCCATGGACGAGCTGATGCACACCGTAATCGACACGGCGCACTCGCGCTTTCCGGTCTATGAGGGCGAGCGCGAAAACATCATCGGCACATTGATGGCCAAAGACCTGCTCAAACTGCAGCGCGCCCCAGAGCTCAATATTCGCGCACTTTTGCGTCCAGCCGTGTTTGTGCCTGAGACCAAAGGCCTGAACGACTTGCTGCGCGACTTTCGCGGCTATCGCAACCACCTGGCCATCGTCATCGATGAGTTTGGCCGCGTGGCCGGGCTGATCACGATTGAGGACGTACTCGAGCAAATCGTGGGTGAAATCGAAGACGAGTTCGATATCGAAGACGACGACGGCGATATTTTCGCGCTGCCCGACGGCGGCTACCGGGTCAATGGCGCCGCGCCCATCGAGCGCATTGCAACCGCGTTCAACGTAGACCTGCAGGCGCGCGAGGACGCCGACGAATTCGACACCATAGGCGGCCTAGTCGCCCACGAAATGGGCCATGTGCCCAAGCGCGGCGAGCGCCACGTGCTCGTTGGTCTGGAATTTGTGGTCTTGCATACCAAGGGCGGCGCAGTGCGCTGGTTCAAGGTCTTGCCCGTGGCGCCGGTGTGAGTTTGGCGCACAGCACCTTGGAGCGCTGGTCTGCAGTGTTTCCAGGGCGCGGCGTGTTGCTTTTACTGGCGGGCGCGCTGCACGCTGCCAGTACTGCCTGGCCTTTCGATTTAGGTTTTGCGCGCGGCCAAACGCTGTGGCTGCTGCAGATTGCCGCCATGGGCTTGCTCGCGCTTGCGCTGCTCCGCGCGCGCAGCGCGCGGCATGCCTTTGCGGCGGGTTGGTGGTTTGGCACAAGTTTTCTTAGCTGCACTTTTTGGTGGCTGTTTGTGGCCATGCACACCTACGGCGGCCTGGCCGCGCCACTGGCTGTGGTGGCCGTTTTGTCGCTGGCGGCTTTGCTGGCCTTGTATTTCGGGCTGGTTTGTGGCCTGTGGTGGCGCCTGGCGCATTACCCGGCGCGACCGTCAGCCTTGCTGTTTGGTCTGCTGTGGATGATGGCGGAGATGGCGCGCGGCACCTGGCTGACTGGCTTTGGCTGGGGCGCCGGAGGCTATGCGCATCTGGCCGGGCCGCTGGCTTTTTATGCCCCGTGGGTCGGTGTTTACGGCATTACTGCGCTGGCCGCTGGCCTGGGAATGGTGCTGGCGCAGGTGGCGGGCGCGCTCAGTGGCGTTCCATCCACCGCGAACGCGCGCTCTCTGGCCCGCCCGGACGATGGCAAGCTGCAGCGCGTTGGCGGCTGGGTTTGGGTGGCCCTCATCGTGACCTTGCCGCTGGCGGTGCCCGCCAGTTGGAACGAATGGACGCGCAGTAGTGGCAGCCTGTCGGTCACGCTTTTGCAGGGCAATATCCCGCAGAACGAAAAGTTCGAGATGGGCACCGGCGTGGCGCGCGCACTGGCCTGGTACCAAACCGAACTGCTGGCCGCCAAGACCGCACTGGTGGTAGCGCCCGAGACGGCGCTGCCCGTGCTGCCGCTTCAGCTGCCCGAGGGCTATTGGGACACGCTGCGCGCGGCCATAGACAGCGCGGATCGCAGCGCGATGATCGGCATGCCACTAGGTGACGAGGTGCAGGGTTACAGCAATTCCGTGGTCGGGCTGGTGGGCGGCGTCGCACAAGCGCTGCGCTATGACAAGCACCACCTGGTGCCTTTTGGTGAATTTATTCCGCCCCTGTTTCGTTGGTTTACTGCGCTGATGCACATTCCGCTGGGCGACTTCAACCGCGGTGCGCTGGGACAGGCTTCGTTTGCGGTGCAGGGCCAGCGCCTGGCGCCCAATATTTGCTACGAAGACTTGTTTGGCGAAGAGCTGGCGGCACGCTTTAAAGATGCTACGAACGCACCCACGATTTTTGTGAATGTGAGCAACTTGGCTTGGTTTGGCGACACGGTGGCAGTAGACCAGCATGTGGCGATCTCGCGCATGCGCACGCTCGAATTTCAGCGCCCTTTTGTGCGCGCCACCAATACCGGCGCCACCGCGATTCTGGACCACCAAGGCCAAACCCGAGCCGCCTTGGCGCGCCTGACCGAAGGGGTTTTGGTGGGCGAGGTGCAGGGGCGCGAGGGGCTCACACCTTTTGCCTGGTGGGCGGCGCGCTTTGGTCTGTGGCCGCTGTGGCTGCTATGTCTGGGCGTGGTGGCTTGGGCCTGGCGCCGCCGCACCTAAGCGGTTCGGCGTTCTAGCGTCTTGGCGGCCCGCTCCTATTGAGGCCGCCGCCTGACCCATGCGCACCAAGCGCCCGGGCCGCGCCTGGGTAATGTGGCCTTGGGCCTGCACTTGTTCCCCCGCCACCCAGGTGCTCACATAACCGGTAGCGCCTTGCACCAGGCGTTTGCCCCCAGCGGGCAGGTCGCGCATCAGCACGGGCAGGGGCAGGCCCAGTTGCGCGGGGTCAACGGCGTTCAGGTCAGCGCGCATGCCCACCGCGACTACGCCCCGGTCGTTCAGGCCCAGGTAGCGCGCGTTGCGCCGGGTCATCATTTCTACCGCTTGCCCAAGCGGCATGGCCAAAGGGCCAGTCTGCGCCACCCAGTGGCTGAGCATAAAGGTGCTGAAGCTGGCATCGCAGACCGTGCCCACATGGGCGCCGGCGTCGCTCAGGCCGCTAAGGGCGCGCGGGTGGTTCAGCATCTCGCGCACCGTTGCCAGCGAGCCGTCGTTGTAGTTGAAGATAGGGAAATAAATCAGGGCGCTGCCATCGCCTGCGCACAGATAATCGTATATCGCCTCCAGCGCTGAAGTGCCCGCCTGACGGGCACGCACAAAAAAGCTGTGCATCACCGAAGGCGCGTAGTCAGCTTGCTCGGTGAGCGGGAACATGCGTGCGCTGATGCGCTCAATCTGGGCCAGCAAGATGTCCACCAGCGGCGGCACCGCGCTGCCGTCGCCCGCTAGGGCCTCTGATTTCTGCGCCAGGATGCGCGCCTTGCGATCAGGCTCGCGCAGGGCGGTGGCACGGGCAGCCAACGGCAGGTGGGCCACTTCCTTGTAGCCCGCAAAGCCCATAAAGGGGTGAAAGCTGGCGTCAAAGCCGGTGATCACGCCGATGCCACGCGCCGCCGTCTGCAGGAACAGTGGCAAACCCGCGTCCACGGCAGCTTCCACGCGCGCCTGGATCTGGTGAAACTGCTCGCCACCGGGGTCGCGTTGCAGCCAGGTCAGCGACAGTGGCCGTCCGCTGGCCTGTGCGAGCGCCTCGACCAGATCAAACTCGGCATCGAACTCACCCGGTCCTTGCAAAAGGTTGTAGTCGCTCACCACCTGCACCACGCCGTGGTGCAGGCCGTCAAAAGCCTGCGCAATGCCGCTCAGTTCCTGGGCACTGGCGTTGGCCGCGGGGGTATCTTTGCCCTCGGAGGTGCGGTGGTTGTCGCTGCGCCCGGTGCTCAGGCCCGCTGCTCCGGCCTGGAGCGCCTCGCGCAGCAGGCCGCGCATGGCGTCAATGTCGGCGGGCGTGGCGGTGGTATGCGCCAGGGCGCGCTCGCCCATCACGTACATGCGCAGCGGGTCATGCGGCACTTGCACCAGGTAGTCCAGGCTGCGCGGCGTGGCGGCCAGGGCGTCCATGTACTGCGGAAAACTCTCCCAGCCCCAGCGAATTCCTTCGTGCAGGGCTGCGCCTGGAATATCTTCCACGCCTTCCATCAGCTTGATTAAGTCGTCCTCATGGCCGGGGCGTACCGGCGCAAAGCCGACGCCGCAGTTGCCCATCACCACCGTGGTCACCCCGTGGTAGATGCTGGGGGTAAAGCATTCGTCCCACGTGGCTTGGCCGTCGTAGTGGGTGTGGATGTCAATAAAGCCGGGCGTGATCCACAGGCCTTGGGCTTTCAGCGTTTGCCGCGCCAGCGTGGTGATGGCACCGACCTCCACAATGCGCCCGTCACGCACCCCCACATCGGCCACATAGGGTGCGCAGCCCGTGCCGTCGACGACGGTGCCGCCTTTAATGAGCCAGTCGAGCATCTTTGCGTCTCCAAATCAGTGCCAGCGCCATGCCGCTGACGATATGCCACATGCCCCACAAGCTAGCCAACGTCACCATCCCTAGGTCGCTGTTGAACTGCAGCGCAATGATTCCCAGCGCCAGGCCCGAGTTCTGCATGCCGCCCTCGATCACCACGGCGCGGCGGTCGCGTTCGCTTACGCGCATCACCCACGCGGTAATCCAGCCAAATGCCAGGCCGCTGGCGTTGTGCAGCACCACAATTAGCAGCATCGGAAGCAGGCCCAGGGTGAGCAGCTGGCGCTCCTTGATCAGCCCGGCCACGATAAACAGCACCAGTGCTGCCACTGCAAAATTGCCCAGTGGTTTGCGAATGCGCTGCGTGAGCACCGGTAGGCGGTGCGAGGCGGCCAGCCCTAGCGCCATGGGCACGGCCAACAGCAGCAACAGGCTCCACCAGATGCCGGTCGGGTCGATCGCCAGCGTTTGCAGCCAGGCGGCGGTATTGGGGTTGGCGGCCACCATCCAGCTGAAATTGAAGGGCGTGGCAAACAGCGCAATCACGCTGGCCACGGCCGAAATGCTGACCGACAGCGCGGTATTGCCCCTGCCAAAGTGGGTGACCACATTGCTCAGGCTGCCGCCGGGACAGGCGGCGACCAAAATCATGGCGGCTTCGATGTTGGAGGGTAAATCGAGCACCATGGTGGCCAGCCAGGTTCCCACGGGCAGCAAGATGAACTGCGGAATCAGGCCGCAAATTACCGCCTTGGGTGCCTGCGCCACGCGGCGAAAGTCGTCCAGCCGCAACTCTAGCGCCACTGAGAACACCATGGTCGCCAGTACCAAACCCAAAACCACTTGTTGTATGCCCATCGATTCCTCCAAGACGAAAAGAATAGCCGACCCAATGGCCTCTAAAATCAAGGGTTTACGCGCATCACAGCGACTTTGTTGCCCCGGCACCAACCAGCGCGATACGCAGTCCCCTCAGATTTCCCCGCCCATGAAGACCTTCCAGCAAATCATTTTGACGCTCCAGTCCTATTGGGACGCCCAAGGCTGCGCGCTGTTGCAGCCTTACGACATGGAAGTAGGCGCGGGCACCTCGCACACCGCCACCTTTTTGCGCGCCATCGGCCCCGAGCCCTGGAAGGCCGCTTATGTTCAACCCAGCCGCCGCCCCAAAGACGGCCGCTACGGCGAAAACCCCAACCGCCTGCAGCACTACTACCAGTTTCAGGTGGTGATGAAACCGGCGCCAGCCAACATCCTGGACCTGTATTTGGGCTCGCTCGAAGCGCTGGGTTTTGACCTCAAGCAAAACGACATCCGCTTTGTCGAGGACGACTGGGAAAACCCCACCCTGGGCGCCTGGGGCCTAGGCTGGGAGGTCTGGCTCAACGGCATGGAAGTGACGCAATTCACCTACTTCCAGCAGGTCGGCGGCATTGACTGCAAGCCGGTGACTGGCGAAATCACCTACGGGCTGGAGCGCCTGGCCATGTACTTGCAAGGGGTGGACAACGTCTACGACCTGGTCTGGACCGACATTGGCTCGCCGTCACACGCAGCGGGCGAGCGCGGGGGCAAAATCTTTTATGGCGACGTTTACAAGCAAAACGAGGTAGAGCAGTCCACCTACAACTTCGAGCACAGCGATACCGACTTTTTGTTCACCGCGTTTACCGCGCATGAAAAGCAGGCCAAGCATTTGATCGAGGTGGCGCTGGCGCTACCGGCCTATGAGCAGGTGCTCAAGGCCGCGCACAGCTTCAATTTGCTTGACGCGCGCGGCGCCATCAGCGTGACCGAGCGCGCCGCCTATATGGGCCGCATCCGCAACCTGTCGCGCGGCGTGGCCCAGTGCTATTACGAGAGCCGCGAGCGCCTGGGTTTCCCCATGGCGCCGCGCGAATGGATTGCGCAAATGCCCCAAAAAGCCACTGCGGCTTAAGGGCAGGAAACCCGAACATGATCACCCAGAACTTGCTTGTTGAATTGTTGGTAGAGGAACTGCCGCCCAAGGCCCTGAAGAAGCTTGGGCTTGCCTTTGCTAGCGTGCTGGCTGACAGCCTGAAGGCCCAAGGCCTGGCCGGCGCCCAGGCCGTCGTAGCCGACTTTGCTTCGCCCCGCCGTCTGGCGGTGCATGTGAGTGGCGTGAGCGCCCAAGCCGCTGACAAAGCCGTCTCGCAAAAACTCATGCCCGTGGCCGTGGGCCTGGACGCCGCTGGCAATGCCACGCCTGCGCTGCTGAAAAAACTGCAAGCCCTGGGCGCAGAAGCGTCCGCCGTGGCTGGCCTCAAGCGCGCCATGGACGGCAAAGCCGAGGCCCTGTTTTTCGAGAGCACGGTGCGCGGCGCTACGCTGACTGAGGGCTTGCAAAAAGCGCTGAGCGACGCCATTGCCAAGCTGCCCATCCCCAAGGTAATGGGCTACCAGTTGGAACGCGACTGCGAGCTGCCCGGTTGGACTACGGTGAGTTTTGTGCGCCCGGCCCATGGCCTGGTCGCCTTGCACGGCAGCGACGTGGTGCCGGTCACAGCGCTGGGCTTGCGCGCGGGCAACTCCACCCAGGGTCACCGCTTTGAAGCGGCTTTGGCGCAAGTGGTGTTTGCCCATGCCGACGACTACGCCGCCACCCTGGCGCGTGACGGTGCGGTAATCGCCAGCTTCGAGGTGCGACGCGCCGACATTGCACGCCAATTGCAAGCCGCTGCTGCCGCGCTCGGCGCGCAGCCGGTGGACGACGAAGCGCTCTTGGACGAAGTGACCGCCCTGGTCGAACGCCCCAATGTGCTGACCTGCAGCTTTGAGGCGGCATTTTTGCAAGTGCCGCAAGAGTGCCTGATTTTGACCATGAAGGCCAACCAAAAATACTTTCCGCTGCTTGACGCCGCGGATAAGCTGAGCAACCAGTTTCTGATCGTCAGCAACATCAGCCCCGCTGACCCCAGCGCCGTGATTGGCGGCAACGAGCGCGTGGTGCGCCCGCGCCTGGCCGATGCGCAGTTCTTCTTTGACCAGGACCGCAAAAAGACGCTGGAGTCGCGCGTCGAAGGCCTGTCCAAGGTGATCTACCACAACAAACTTGGCAGCCAGGGCGAGCGCATGGCGCGCGTCTGCGCCATCGCCCGCGCCATCGGCCAGCAGCTCGGTGGCGACGCGCTGGCGGACAAAACGGCACTGGCCGCACGCCTGGCCAAGACCGATTTGCTGACCGACATGGTGGGTGAGTTCCCGGAGCTGCAAGGCACGATGGGCGGCTACTACGCGCGCCACGACGGCCTGTCTGCCGAGATGGCCGAGGCCATTGAAGACCACTACAAACCCCGCTTTGCCGGTGACAGCCTGCCGCGCAACCCGGTGGGCCTGGTGGTGGCGCTGGCCGACAAGCTGGAAACACTGGTTGGCATGTTTGGCATTGGCAATGTGCCCACGGGCGACAAAGACCCGTTTGCGCTGCGCCGCCACGCGCTGGGCTTGATTCGCATCCTGACCGAGCGCGATCTGGCGTTGGACCTGACGGGCATCGTGCAAGGCGCCGTGCCGGTGTTTGGTGCGCTGATTAGCGACCCCAGCGTGGTGCTGGCCGACTTCATTTACGACCGCCTGGCCGGTGCCCTGCGCGAGCAGGGCTACAGCGCCCAAGAGGTGGACGCCGTGTTGGCCCTGCGCCCGCAGCGCCTGGGCGAGGTGCCCAAGCGACTGCTGGCGGTGCGCGCTTTTGCCGCGCTGCCCGAAAGCCCAGCCTTGGCTTCGGCCAATAAGCGCATTGGCAACATCCTGAAAAAGACCGACGCGGTGGACGCCCAAGTCAGCACGCTGCTGCTGCAAGAGGCCGCAGAAAAAGAGCTATTTGCCGCCATGCAAACCGTGTTGCCGCAGGCCAATGCCCTGTTCGATGCTGGCGACTACACCGCCAGCCTGCAAACCCTGGCCGCCCTGCGCGCGCCGGTCGATGCGTTTTTTGACGGTGTGATGGTCAACGCCGAGCAGCTCGATCTGCGCCTCAATCGCCTAGGCTTGTTGCAAAGTCTGCACATGGCCATGAACCGCGTGGCTGACCTCTCCAAACTGGCAAGCTAGGCGAGCCCACCACCATGCACACCCTGAAACTCTGCATCCTGGACCGAGACGGCACCATCAACCAAGACCGTGACGACTTCGTCAAGTCCGCCGACGAGTGGCAGCCGCTGCCCGGCGCGCTCGAAGCCATTGCCCGCATCAACCACGCCGGCTGGCATGTGGTGGTGGCCAGCAACCAGTCTGGTCTGGGGCGCGGCCTGTTTGACGTGGCTGCGCTCAACGCCATCCACGCCAAGATGCACCGCATGCTAGCCGCCGTGGGTGGGCGCATTGACGCGGTTTTCTACTGCCCGCACGCACCCGAAGAAGCCTGCAACTGCCGCAAACCCGCGTCTGGCTTGTTCACGCAGATTGCCGAACGTTATGGTGTGGCGCTGACTGGCATGCCCTCGGTGGGCGACTCGGCGCGTGACCTGGTGGCTGCCCAAGGCGTGGGTTGCTCGCTGCACGCGGTGCTGACGGGCAAAGCCGCAGGTTTTGTAGGCCAGAGCTTGCCAGCGACCTACCCGGCGCATACTGTGGTGCATGCCGATTTGGCGGCCTTTGCCGACTACTTGGTCGCCCAGCCCTGAGGGCCGGGCCGCTTGCCTATTTTGTCCACGAGGTAAATCACCGATGTCCTTTGTTCGTTCGGTCTTGCACATGCTGTGGATGGTGCTCACGGTGATTCCCTGGGCCACGGTGCTCATCCTGGTGTCGGTTTTTGTGCGCGGCGACCGCCTGTGGTGGGTGGCTGCTGGCTGGCTGCGTTGCGCTATTTTTGGGGCACGTTTCATCTTGGGCATTAAGGTCCGCGTCACCGGCATGGAGCACTTGCCATCGGGCAAAAACAGCGGCGCGATTTTGCTGGTCAAGCACCAGTCCACGCTGGAGACGTTTTTGCTGCCCGCGCTGATGCCGCACCCGTTGGCTTTTGTGTTCAAAAAAGAGCTGCTTTACGTGCCCTTTTTTGGCTGGTCCATGGCGCGGCTGGACATGATTCATATCGACCGTAGCCTGCGCGCACGCGCCTTTGCCAAGGTGGTGTCGCAGGGCAAAGAGCTGCTGGCGCGCGGCGTGTGGGTCATCATGTTTCCCGAGGGCACGCGCATTGCGCGCGGCGAAAAGGGTGAATACAAGTCTGGCGGCACACGCCTGGCGATTCAAACCGGCGCGCCGGTGTTTCCGATCGCGGTGAATTCGGCCACCTGCTGGCCGCGCAAGGCATTTGTCAAATACCCCGGTACCGTGGACGTGTCGATTGGCCCGGCCATTTCAGGCGAAGGCCGCCGCCCCGAAGAAATGATGCGCGAGGTGGAGGCCTGGATCGAGACCGAAATGCACCGCCTCGACCCCGAGGCCTACGCTGCTGCCGTCTGAGCATCGGCCGAGGTATTGCGTGCACCCTTTGTTGCGCTTCACGCTGGATTTGTTTGATCCCCCGCCGCCGCAAGCTCCGGCGCCAGGCGCCTCACGCGCGCGCGCCAAACCGTCCCAACCCGTAGTGCCGCCAGCGAATCATGCGGCCTTGCCTGCAAACCGACCGGTCTCTGGCGTTGAATTTGTCCACCCCCAGGCCACGCGCCAGGTGCATTTGGACGGCGTGTTAGTGGCCTACGCCCTGGTGCGCGGCAAGCGGCGCACCATTGGCATGGTGGTCGGTCCTGACGGTCTGGGCGTGCGCGCGCCGCGCTGGACGCCACTGTATGAAATTGACGCCGCTCTGCAAGACAAAGCGCAGTGGATCGTGCGCAAGCTGCGCGAGACGCGCGAACGCCACACGCAGCAGCTCCAAACCCGCATTGAGTGGCGCGACGGTGCGCAGTTTCCTTACCTGGGTGGCACGGTGCGCTTGTTGCTCGACCCCAGCCACCGCTTTGTGGGCGCAGGCGCTCAGCTCGACGATGCGCCCTTGCCAGTGCCTGAGGGCGCAATACCGCCTTTGCCCGGCGCCGCCGTGCGCCTGCTGCGCGTCGCCTTGCCACCCACGGCCAGCGCGGCGCAAATCCGCGACGCGGTGCAGGCTTGGCTAATGCGCCAGGCGCTGGACCTGTTCGCCCAGCGCCTGGCGCACTTTGGCCCCTTGTTGCAAGTGCAGCACAAGCGTCTGGCGCTCAGCAGCGCGGGCACGCGCTGGGGCAGCGCGCGCAGTGACGGCTCTATTCGCCTGAACTGGCGCCTCATGCACTTTGCTTTGCCGGTGATCGACTACGTGGTCGCCCACGAGCTCAGCCACCTGCGGGTGATGAACCACAGCCCGCTGTTCTGGGACACAGTGCGCAGCGTGGTACCGGATTACCCCGTGCAGCGCGGTGCGCTCAAGACCGAACGTACGCCCGTGTGGTGAACGCCGCGCGCTTGAGAGCGCAGCTTTAGCCCGCCGCCCTTAAAGCGAAGCGGTACACCCCATCCGCACCCAAGCGCCGCTGCAACTGCCCTTCAAACCACAGCAGATGCAAATGCGCCACCGCTTCGCCCATGGCGAAAGTCATCTGATGCAGATCGAGTTCGCGCTTGAACATGACTGGGATGATGTCGCGCGCGCTGCATGGCGCTACGGCGCAGGCTTGCATCACCTCGGCCAGGCGGTCGCGGTGGTGGTCGTGTAGCTGGCCGATGCGGGTGTGCAAGCCGGTAAAGGGCTTGCCGTGGGCGGGCAGGGTGAGGGTGTGTTCTGGCAGGTCGGCAAACCGGTCAATCGAGTCCAGGAACAAGCGCAGCGCGTTGGCCTCGGGCTCTTGCTCGTAGACGCTGACGTTGGTGGAAATGCGTGGCAGCATCATGTCGCCACCAATGAGCACCTGCAGTTCGTCGCAGTACAGCGCAATGTGCTCGGGCGCGTGGCCGTAGCCGCTGATGCAGCGCCAGTTTCTGTTCCCGATGCGCAGTAGCTTGCCGTCCATCAGGCGGCAGTAGCTCTCAGGCATGGACGGCACCAGAGACGGAAAGTAGTTGGTGCGGGCGCGGATTTTTTCCACCGATTCGGGGTCGGTCAGGCCGTGTTGGGCAAAGTAGGCTGCAGAGCGCTCGCCGCCAAAGCCGTTGTCGCCCATGCAGGCCATGCGCGCGACTTGGTAGTCGGTGGCGCTGATCCACAAAGCCACGTTCCAGCGCTGGCACAACCAGTGCGCCAGGCCGATATGGTCGGGGTGCATGTGGGTGGCAATCACCCGCAGAATGGGGAGGCCTTCGAGTTCGTTGGCAAAAATTGCCTCCCACTGGGCTTTGGACTCGTCGCGGCTGATGCAACAGTCCACCACGCTCCAGCCGTCCACCGGGCCGTCTTCAACCCCTAGAGTGTCACGCAGCAGCCACAGGTTGATGTGGTTGAGCGCAAACGGCAGCGCCATGCGGATCCACTTGATACCGGGCGCCACCTCGATGCAGCGGCCCGGTTCGGGCAGTGCATCGCCCAGGGGATAGTGGAGTTGCGTCTCAAGTTCGTTCATGGGTGTCTTTTTATGCCTCATAATTGACGTTTACGTAAACGTCAATTGAGACGATTGTAGTCAGCGCAAGCCCCAGGCCCTGTCGCCTTGGTTTGCTCCTTTCCCCCTTCCATTTTTTTGGGTTTTATCTGGACGCTACGGACCACGGCATGAGCACCACTTTCAGCATTGGCGACCTGGCCCGCGAGTTTGACCTGACCACGCGCGCCATCCGGTTTTACGAGGACCTGGGGCTTTTGCAGCCCGAGCGCACCGGCCCAATGGGGCGCAACCGCGTCTACAGCGTGCGCGACCGCACCCGGCTAAAACTCACGTTGCGCGCCAAACGACTGGGCCTGAGCCTGACCGAGGCTAAGGACATCATTGAGACCTACGACAGCCCGCGCGACACCGGCATGCAGCTGACCAAGTTTTTGGCCGTGCTCGACGCCCACCGCGGCCGCATTGAAGAGCAAATGGCCGACCTGCAGGCCAATCTCGATGAGATCAAGGTACACCAGCGCGAGGCGCGCTCCTTGCTGGCCAAATCGCAACCCGCTAGCCCCGCCCCCAAGGCCAAAAAGGCGCCTGCTGGCGTCAACACCGATGTCCTCTAAAACGACTGCCACCCCCGATAAGGCCGCCGACGCGCTCTGGCAGCGCATCCACAACAGCCTGAGCCGCCAAGGCATGATGGTGCACTTGCAGGCGCGCCTGCTGCGCGTCGAGCCTGGCCTGGTAGAAGTTGCCTTGCCCTATTCCGACCGCGTGACCCAGCAGCAAAACGGCTTCCATGGCGGCGCCATGGGCGCGCTGGCCGATATTGCCGGCGGTTACGCAGCGCTCACCGTGATCGCCGAAGGTCTGGAAGTGACCACCATTGAATACAAGATCAACTTTCTGGATGCCTTCCAGGGCGGCGAGTTGCGCGCCATCGGGCGCGTGGTGCGCGCTGGTCGGCGCATCATCGTCACCACCGCCGAGGTGCTGCATGTGGCCGCTGACGGCAAGCAAAGCCCTTGCGCTGTGATGCAGCAAACCCTCACCGCGGTGCCCGCCACCGCCTGAACGTGGCCCCACGCGCGTCGCCCGCCTGAACTTTTCCACTTTCCTGTTTACTGGAGTTTTTCATGAACAACTTGCCCGGCCTGGACTTTCAACTCGGTGATGATGTCGATGCGCTGCGCGACGCAGTACGCGAATTTGCCCAAGGCGAAATCGCTCCGCGTGCCGCCGAGATCGACAAAAACGACCAGTTCCCCATGGACCTGTGGCAAAAAATGGGGAACTTGGGCGTGCTGGGCATCACCGTGGGCGAGGAATACGGCGGCGCCAACATGGGCTATCTGGCGCACATGGTGGCCATGGAAGAAATTTCGCGCGCCAGCGCCAGCGTGGGCCTGAGCTACGGCGCGCACAGCAATTTGTGCGTCAACCAGATCAAGCGCAACGGCAGCGAGGTGCAGCGCGCCAAATACCTGCCCAAGCTGATCAGCGGCGAACACGTGGGTGCGCTTGCCATGAGCGAACCTGGTGCGGGCAGCGACGTGCTGAGCATGAAACTGCGCGCCGAGGACAAAGGCGGCTACTACCTGCTCAACGGCAGCAAGATGTGGATTACCAACGGGCCCGACGCCGACACGCTGGTGGTTTACGCCAAGAGCGAGCCGGAACTGGGCGCGCGCGGCGTGACGGCCTTTTTGATCGAAAAAGGCATGCCCGGCTTCTCGGTGGCGCAAAAGCTCGACAAATTGGGCATGCGCGGCAGCCACACCGGCGAGCTGGTGTTCCACAACGTCGAAGTGCCCGCCGCCAACGTGCTGGGCGGCCTGAACCAGGGCGCTAAGGTGCTGATGAGCGGGCTGGACTACGAGCGCGCGGTGCTCTCCGGCGGGCCGCTGGGCATCATGCAGGCGGTGATGGACAACGTGGTGCCCTACATCCACGACCGCAAGCAGTTTGGCCAAAGCATTGGCGAGTTCCAGCTCATTCAGGGCAAGGTGGCGGATATGTACACCGTGCTGCAAGCCGGGCGCGCGTTTGCCTACACGGTGGCCAAAAACCTCGACGCCCTGGGTGCCGAACACGTGCGCCGAGTGCGCAAAGACTGCGCCAGCGTGATCTTGTGGACCGCTGAGAAAGCCACCTGGATGGCAGGCGAGGGCGTGCAAATCTTCGGTGGCAACGGCTATATCAACGACTATCCGCTCGGGCGCCTGTGGCGCGACGCCAAGCTGTACGAGATTGGCGCGGGCACCAGTGAAATCCGCCGCATGCTGATTGGGCGCGAGCTGTTTGTCGAGACCATGTAAGGCTTTTGGCCGTGCAACGAAAATCACGATCATGACTACCTCAATCAGCGACCTTTTTGCCCATAACCGCGCCTGGGCTGCGCAAATGGAGGCCGAGCGCCCCGGCTTCTTTACCAGCCTGGTGCAGCAGCAAACGCCCAAGTACATGTGGATCGGCTGCTCCGACAGCCGGGTGCCCGCCAACCAGATCACCGGCTTGGAGCCAGGCGAGGTGTTCGTGCACCGCAACGTGGCCAATGTGGTGGTGCATTCGGACCTGAACGCGCTGTCGACTATCCAGTTTGCGGTGGAACGCCTCAAGGTCAAACACGTGATGGTGGTGGGGCATTACGGCTGCTCAGGCGTGCGGGCAGCACTCGAAGGCGCGCGCATTGGCCTGGCCGACAACTGGTTGCGCCACATCCAAGACGTGCGCGACCGCCATCGCAATTTGCTCGACGCAATTGCCGAGGACAAGCGCTGCGACGCCCTGGTCGAACTCAATGTGGTCGAGCAGATCATCAATGTGGCACAAAGCACAGTGATGCAAGACGCCTGGCTGCGCGGCCAGGATGTGACGCTGCATGCCTGGGTCTACGGTATCAATGACGGACTGCTGAAAGACCTGCAGATGGGGCTGACCGGCAACGACGGCATCGAAGCGATCTACCGCGCAGCCCTGGCCGCCATTGGCCAGAGACAGCGCTAGGAGCCTTTATTCATGTTTCCCACCCGCCTTGACTCTACGGTTGCTTACGACATTGCCAAGGCAATGATGGACGGCTTTAACCGCCATTACCGCCTGTTTCGCACCGAGTCAGCGCGCGCCAAGCACCGTTTTGAGACGGCAGACTGGCACGGCCAGCAGCGCGCGCAGCGCGAGCGCATCGAGTTTTATGACCTGCGGGTGCTGGAGTGCTCCAACCGGCTGGAGCGGGAATTTAAGGCGGGTGAGCAGCCCATGGACGTGTGGCAGCAAATCAAGCTGCACTACATAGGCCTGTTGGTGGACCACCACCAGCCCGAACTGGCAGAGACCTTTTTCAACTCCGTCACCACCAAAATCCTGCACCGGGCCTATTTTCAGAACGACTTCATCTTTGTGCGCCCGGCGGTCAGTACCGAGTACATCGAAGACACCGAGGCGCAGTCACGCCCCACCTACCGTTCTTACTACCCGACCCGGGACAACATGGGCGAGGTGCTGGTGCGCATGGTGCAAGACTTTGACCTGCGTCTGCCATTTGAAGACTTGGCGCGCGATGCCGGCTATGTAGCCGCCGCCATGGCGGAGCGTCTGGGCGACGCCATGCTGCGTGCCAACTTTCAGATTCAGGTGCTCTCAGGCCTGTTTTTCCGCAACAAGGGCTGCTACGTGGTGGGCAAGCTGATCAACGGCTTTAACGAATTTCCCTTTGCTTTGCCCGTGCTGCACAACAAAACCGGGCGTTTGGTCATAGACGCGGCGCTGTTTGGCGAGGAAGATTTGCTGATGCTGTTTAGCTTTGCCCGCGCCTACTTTATGGTGGACATGGAGATTCCCTCCGCCTATGTGCAATTTTTGCGAAGCATGATGCCGCGCAAACCGCGCAACGAAATTTACAACGCGCTGGGTCTGGCCAAGCAGGGCAAGACCCTGTTTTACCGCGACTTTTTGCACCACTTGCGCCACTCCACCGACAAGTTCCGCATCGCCCCGGGCATCAAGGGCATGGTGATGCTGGTGTTTGATCTGCCTAGTTTTCCTTATGTGTTCAAGGTCATCAAGGACTTTTATCCGCCACCCAAAGACACCTCGCGCGAGCAAATCAAGGGCAAATATTTGCTGGTCAAACAGCACGACCGCGTGGGCCGCATGGCCGACACGCTGGAGTACAGCGAAGTGGGTTTCCCGCGCGCGCGCTTTGACGACGCGCTGATTGCCGAGATTGAAAAGTTTGCCCCCAGCCAGCTGGAAATCAGTGACCGCGATGGCGACGGCACACAAGAGGTCGTCATCAAGCACGTCTACATCGAGCGGCGCATGATTCCGCTCAATATCTACCTGCAGGAAGCGTTTGACGCCGGTGGCGCCAATGCGGCAGACACCTCGCCCGAGGCGGCGCGGGCGCGCGAACAGATTGAGCGCGGCGTGGTGGAGTACGGCAATGCCATCAAAGACCTGGTGGCGGCCAACATCTTTCCGGGCGACATGTTGTGGAAAAACTTTGGCATCACCCGCCACGGCAAGGTCGTGTTTTACGACTACGACGAGATCGAATACATCACCGACTGCAACTTCCGCCAGGTGCCCGCGCCGCGCAACGAAGAAGACGAGATGTCCGGGGAAGTCTGGTACAAGGTCGGCCCCAAAGACGTGTTCCCCGAGACCTTTGCACCCTTTTTACTGGGTAACCCGGCGGTGCGCAGCGTGTTCATGAAGCACCACGGCGACCTGTTGGACGCCGCCTTTTGGCAAAGCCACAAAGACCGCATTGCCGCAGGCCATGTGCACGACGTTTTTCCGTATGACCGCGACAAGCGGTTTGTCCGCGCCTGAAGGCGCCCTTTTTTTCAGGAGCAATTTCCCATGCAAGACCCCATCGTTATCGTCAGCGCCGCGCGCACGCCCATGGGCGCGTTCCAGGGCGACTTTTCCAGCCTCGCCGCCCATGACTTGGGCGGTGCCGCCATCCAAGCCGCCATGCAGCGCGCGGGCGTAGACCCGGCGCTGGTGGACGAAGTGCTGTTTGGCAACTGCCTCATGGCCGGCCAGGGCCAGGCCCCGGCGCGCCAGGCCGCGTTCAAGGGCGGCTTGCCCATTAGCGCGGGCGCGGTCACGCTGTCCAAAATGTGTGGCTCGGGCATGCGCGCGGCCATGTTTGCGCACGACATGCTGGCCGCAGGCAGCGCCAATGTGCTGGTGGCCGGTGGCATGGAAAGCATGACCAACGCGCCCTATTTGCTGCCCAAAGCGCGCGGCGGCTACCGCATCGGCCACGACCGCATTTTTGACCACATGATGCTCGACGGTCTGGAAGACGCCTACGAGGCTGGCCGCTCCATGGGCACCTTTGGCGAAGACTGCGCCGCCAAATACGGCTTTACCCGCGCCCAGCAAGACGCGTTTGCCACCACCAGCGTGCAGCGTGCCCAGGCCGCTACGCAGTCGGGCGCGTTTGCCGCCGAGATCACCCCGGTCACGGTCAAAACCCGTGCCGGTGAGAGCGTCATCTCGGTTGACGAAGGCCCCGGCAAAGTCAAGCTCGACAAGATTCCCACGCTCAAGGCGGCGTTCAAAAAAGACGGCACCATCACAGCCGCCAGCAGCTCCAGCATCAACGATGGCGCCGCCGCCTTGGTGATGATGCGCGCCTCCACCGCCACTCAGTTGGGCTGCAAACCCCTGGCCAAAATCGTCAGCCACGCGGTGCACGCGCAAGAGCCCAACTGGTTTGCCACCGCCCCCGTGGGCGCGGTGAACAAGGCGCTGGCCAAAGCCGGTTGGACGGTCAAAGACGTGGACTTGTGGGAAGTGAACGAAGCCTTCGCCGTGGTGCCCATGGCGCTGATGCACGACCTGCAACTCAGCCACGACATCGTCAACGTCAACGGCGGCGCTTGCGCCCTGGGCCACCCGATTGGCGCGTCTGGCGCGCGCATCATGGTCACGCTAATCCATGCGCTCAAGGCGCGTGGCCTGAAAAAAGGCGTGGCCACCTTGTGCATTGGCGGCGGTGAAGGTACGGCCGTTGCGCTTGAAATGCTTTAAGCCACCCCTGCCCCGACGTTTTCTTTTTTCTCCGTTTCACCGCTAGGCCCCCATGCTGCTGACCCCCGACCAAGAATCCGTGCGCGACGCGGTGCGCGCGTTTGCCCAAGCCGAGCTGTGGCCGCACGCCGCGCGCTGGGACAAGGAACACACCTTCCCCAAAGACGTACACAAGGGCCTGGCCGCGCTAGGCGCTTACGGCATTTGCGTGCCTGAGGAATGGGGCGGCGCGCAGATGGACTATTTGACGCTGGCCGTGGTGCTAGAAGAAATTGCCGCAGGCGACGGCGGCACCAGCACGGTGATTAGCGTGACCAATTGCCCGGTGAATGCCATATTGCTGCGCTACGGCAACGCGGCGCAAAAAAAGCAGTGGCTCACGCCCCTGGCCCAGGGTGAGATGCTGGGCGCGTTTTGCCTGACCGAGCCGCATGTGGGTTCGGACGCGTCCAGCCTGCGCACCACGGCTGTGAAGGACGGCGACGAATACGTGATCAACGGCGTCAAGCAGTTCATCACCAGCGGCAAAAACGGCGACGTGGCCATCGTGATTGCCGTGACCGACAAGGGCGCAGGCAAGCGCGGCATGAGCGCCTTTTTGGTGCCCACCAAGGCGCCGGGCTACGTGGTGGCGCGCCTCGAAGACAAGCTGGGCCAGCACAGCAGCGACACGGCACAAATTAACTTTGACAACTGCCGCATCCCCGCCGAGAACCTGATCGGCAAAGAGGGCGAGGGCTATGGCATCGCCCTGGGCGGCTTAGAGGGCGGGCGCATCGGCATTGCCGCGCAAAGCGTGGGCATGGCGCGCAGCGCCTTTGAGGTGGCGCTGGCCTATTCCAAAGACCGCCAAAGCTTTGGCCAGCCCATCTTCAACCACCAGGCGGTGGGCTTTAGGCTGGCCGATTGCGCCACGCAACTTGAGGCCGCCCGCCAACTCATCTGGCACGCCGCCGCCCTGCGCGACGCCGGGCGCCCCTGCCTGAAAGAAGCCGCCATGGCCAAGCTGTTTGCCAGCGAAATGGCGGAACAAGTGTGCAGCGCCGCCATCCAGACCCTGGGCGGCTACGGCTATGTGAGCGACTTCCCCGTAGAGCGCATCTACCGGGATGTGCGCGTGTGCCAGATTTATGAGGGCACGAGTGACGTGCAGAAGATCATTATTCAGCGGGGGCTTTAGGGGGCTGCGCGGGAGCCAGCGCCTTACCTTATTGCATCCAAACCTAACTAACGCGATGTCGCCAATGCCTCCATTTGGGCTCACCATCACACCAAATAACCATTTCAATAATGCGAAGCGTTATTGCTTTTGAAGTTATAGTGTTGGTGCCGTAGAACTTCCTGAAGCTAATCCAGCAAGCGGGGCGACTGGGGAATATCGGAGACGGGTTTGGAGGACATCATGAATACTGAAATTGCATTTAGTGCATGCATGCCAAAGCGAAATAACAAGGGGCGTTGCGCAGCTTTTCGCTGTTTTGATCAAACTGGCATGCCGAGCTTATTTCGTCGTCTAACTTGGGAATCCCGAGATATGCGCTCGGCTACATTACGTTAGGCCCGTCAGGAGGACCAATGGAACCGAAGGACCACGTTCTTGCAGCCGGCGTCATCGTGACGCTCATACTAGGCATCTGGAATGCGGTAGTGAATCACCGAATCAACAAACGCACGACATTCGTTAATACGGTTACAAGCCAACGCATCAAGTGGATTGAACAGTTGCGTCAAGACATTGGCGCGTACTGCGGCCTCGCCTATCACTGGTCTCATAGCGACATGGAAGGAAAACCAGGCGAAGGTGAGTTACTCAAGGAACTGGACCGCCTTCGACACGTGATTCGCCTTCGCCTTAATCCACGCGGTGAACACGACAAGACTATCGAAGCACTGGTTGAAGAGATCCCGCGCTACACAGACCCGCAGAGGCAGAAGGAACTTGTGGATGCACTGGAACGAATGACCAAGGCGACCCAGGCTTTGCTGAAAGAAGAGTGGGACAAAGTGAAACGTGAGTCGGAGCATGGTCCTCTCAGCGAACGGGCCTAACCCTTCATTCCAGCGGACTTGCCTTCGGCAAGCCGCTGAATTCAAACGTTAGGCCGCTCAAGACACCGCCGTATCGACTCCGGCATACTTGAAACAACAGGAAGAAGTCAGTGGCTACCGAATCAGTACTTAAGACATGCACTGAGTCGCTGACGCGAATTCAGAAGTTCAAGGCTTCCACCCTCAGCAGGGAGGATGACTTAGGCAAACAGATGAGCTTTGCCGAAGCGGTGAAGCCAGCTGAGGCAATCGTCGCTGTCTATAAGCGAATCCCTCTCAGTTCACTTCCGGACTTTGCGGACAATCAACTGAGCGCAATTCACAGCCAGGCGAATGCTGACTTCAACGTCTTCAAGCAGATCCTTGATTTCAACGCAGCTGCAAGTGATGCAGTCAACACTCGCTCGTCGATTCTCGCGCAGCTAAAAGTTCGTCGGGATCAGCTGTTCGAGCAGGTTTGGCAGTACGTCGCCTACGGTGTAGCTCGTGCAACTGACACGAGCCTCTTGGAGACGCAGGCCAGGGCCACTATTCAGACGATCGAAGACCAGGCGGCGAAGCTGACAGACCAATTGGAGCAAGCCAAAGCCGACGCTGATGCGGCGCTTGCAGCGATCCGGGCGGTGGCCTTCGAACAAGGGGTCTCGCAGCAGGCTCACCACTTTAAGGAAGAAGCGCAAGCGCAGGACGCTCTCGCCGCGACTTGGCTGACCTATACGTACCGATTCGCCATGGCTGTTGGCGGGTTCGCTGTTTTGAGCCTGGTCTTGCACAAACTGCCCTGGATAAGGCCCGAAAACGCGACTGAGGCGGTCCAACTGATTACTAGCAAGATTCTGATCTTCGCTGTTCTTGGCTTTCTTCTTGTGTTGGCAGCAAAGAACTACGCTACCCACAAGCACAACTCTGTTGTCAATAAGCACCGACAAAATGCGCTGCTGACCTACCGCGCCCTTGTAGAGGCTGCTGCCGGCGATGGAACCGAAGACATCGTTCTAGCCCACGCAGCCGCTTGTATCTTCTCGCCTCAGGAAACGGGCTTCTCACAAGGCCGCGGCGATGGATCGTCCGGATCAAAGTCAGTTCTAGAGCTATTCACAAAGAGCGCTTCAAAGTCCGGGGAGTAATGCGAAGCTCCACCTATCGCACAGAGCGGCCTAACCCCTTACAGGAACTTCCCACGTAGTCAAGCACCGCAGGCGAGAGTTCTTCATTGTTGACGGCTTTCTTGCACTGGCGTGACGGGGATGGTGCGATACAACGGGAACAGACTGCACATCTACAGACGGCCTTGTTGCGCCTTGGTGGGCGCGGACCCAGATACGAACCGCTCGGCAGGGCCCCATTCCATTCCCGTGGTCATTTCCAATCGAATACCACATGGGGTTAGTCGGGCTTGCCCGCCGCCGGTCTGACCTGTTTACTGCATCATCGGAACCACTTCGGGTACAAAATCATCCGCATTGAAGGCCCGACAAAGCAGAGTCGAGTACCGTTCGCAAATACTCCATCGAACAGGAAACATATGCCGAATTTCGCCAAAGCAATCCGCCCGTACGTCACTCAAGAAATACAGCAGGCGCAGCGCAGTTGGGCTGCAGGTCAGCGAGTTCAAGCATTTCGTCATCTGGAGCGCGCGCACGTACTTGGGCAGTTGTCCACGGTGCAGCACGTGCGGACACACTGGCACATGTTCCTTTGGGGGATCCGTAGCAAGTCATTGCGAGAGACACTCGGCCAAGTCTTCCGAATGGTCGGCGCCGCTACCAAGACTGCTATTGGCCTTGTACCTACCGGCAACACTGGCGGCTCCAACCTGAGCCCGTTCAAACCCCTGCCAGTACCCCAAGACCTAGCCAGAATCCTGGCATCGGTCAAACCGCCTAGCCGGTGATGTCTAGCCCTCGCTCAAGCGGAGCGCCAACGGCAGGTCGGCAGGCTCGGGCTGGAGACGTGCGATACATTTTCGCCACGCTGGGGTTGGCGTACTGCCGTCCTGTCACGTTTAGCTCGAGCGTTACCCTGCCGGAAGATAAGTTAGTTACAGTAACTGCATGGCACCTACTATTGTTCGTGACGGCCAATTTCGTCTCTTCTTTTTTTCGCGGGAGGAGACGCGCATTCATGTCCATGTTTCACACGTGGACGGTGAAGCGAAGTTTTGGTTGACGCCACAGGTGGCTCTCGCCAACCATACTGGTCTTTCTGCTACGCAACTTCGGCAGGCGCACGCAGTTGTGGATGCACACTTGAAGGAGATCCAAGATGCCTGGAACCACCACTTTGGCAGCTGAAGTTACCCATGTTTCCAAGCACGGTTTTTGGCTTTTGCTTGGCGACGAAGAGCTGCTCGTGCCCTTCGATCAATTTCCATGGTTTCGAAAGGGGACGATCGAACAGATTTCCGAAGTGCAGTGGCCGACCCTGGATCATCTCTATTGGCCGGGCTTGGACGTCGACTTATCGGTGCAGTCCATTCGAAACCCTTCCTCGTTTCCGCTGGTTTCGGGCGTAGCAGGCTAAAAATCAACGTTTATCTGCCGCACTTGCTCGCTTGGCAGTGCGTGCCGCTGGTGAGGCATCCTGCACAGCACATTCGTTAGAGGGCAGACAAACCCATGGAAAGGACCCCCATGACCGAACACCCCATCGCCACCTGGCACCGCATGGTGCAAGACCGCAGCCCCCTCGGCCTGGATGCGCTGCTCGACGAGAACGCAGTGTTTCTCTCGCCGGTCGTGCATGAGCCGCAAGCGGGCCGCAATTACCACTGAAGGAGTCAAGATGGCACGTCCTGTAAATCGCATGCGCCCGGTTCATCCCGGCGAAGTCCTTCGCAAAGACTACCTTGCCCCGCTCGCACTGAGCGTGAATGCGCTTGCAGTTGCTTTGGGCGTACCGGCAACCCGTATTCATGAGATCGTCAAGGAACGTCGCTCCGTCACGGCAGACACCGCAGCGCGGTTGGCAAAGCGCTTCGGTGGCGATGCTGCTTCGTGGTTGGCAATGCAAGTCAACTACGACTTAAAAACACTCCCGACCCTTGGCGACATTGAGAGCCAGGTTGCGGTTCGCGAGCAAGTCGCTGCTTAGGGCAGGTATTGCGGGCCGTCATACTTCGCGGTTATTTGCCCACGCGGCATTCCGCCCCCCGCGCCCTAGCTTCAGACCTATCCTCAATAGCAAAGGAACCCACCCCATGCCCATCACCAAAGGTTTTCGCCAGCTCGTAGACGAGGCCAACGCCCAAATCACCACCTACAGCGTGGCCCAAGTGCTGGCGCGCCTGCAAGACCCCACCGTGCAACTGGTGGACATTCGGGATATGCGCGAACTGGAGCGCGAAGGCACCATTGACGGCGCGGTGCTGGCGCCGCGCGGCATGCTGGAGTTTTGGGTGGATCCAGCGTCGCCCTATTTCAAGCCAGTGTTTGGTGATGAGGGCAAAGAGTACATCCTGTTTTGCGCTGCCAGCTGGCGCAGCGCGCTGGCCGCCAAAGCCCTGCAAGACATGGGCATGAGCAATGTGGCCCACATGGACGGCGGCTTTGCCCAATGGGTGAAAGACGGCGCCCCCACCGAGACGCTGGAGCAACAAAAAGCCAAGCGCCACGCCAAGGCATGAAGCAGTTGGCACCTAGCCTGCCGTGTCCTTGTGGCGCGACAGCGGTCGCGTTGGGTGGCGGGGCCAAACCAGCCGCCAAGAGGGTTGCGCCTTTGGCCTACGCCCAGTGCTGCGGCCGCTGGCTGGAAGCCGACGCCCAAAACGGACCTTTCGCCCCCGACGCCCAGCACTTGATGCGCTCGCGCTACAGCGCCTTTGTGCTGGAGCGCGAAGCCTATTTGCTTGCTACCTGGCAGGCCAGCCATCGCCCGGCGCAGATTGAATTTGACCCCGGCGCAAAGTGGCTGGGGCTGGAGGTGCGCGACTACCGCATGACCAGCGCGGACACCGCCGATGTGGAATTCGTGGCCCGGCAAAAGCCCGTTAGCGGCCCCGCCACGCGCCTGCATGAGCGCAGCCGGTTTGTGCGCGAGGGCGGGCGCTGGCTCTATGCGGACGGGGTGCAGTTGTAGGCCGCCGCCAGGTTTGTCCTTCACATCCCGAAACCAGAGTTTCAGCGCGTTCAGACGCTTGGGCTGCTAACCGGTAGCGAGCGTTGCATCGCCGTCCCGCGCGCCGTAGGCCGGCGTTTGCGCCGTCACCCGAAACGCCTCCGGCGTCTGCCCCGTCCAGCCCTTGAAGGCCCGAATAAAGCTCTTCTCATTGTTAAACCCCGCCAGCGCCGCGATTTGCTTGATGGGGCGACTGCTGCGCTGGAGTTGCACCACGGCTACGTCGCGGCGCACGGCGTCTTTGAGTTGCTGTAAAGACGCGCCTTCTTCCTTGAGCTGGCGGTGCAGGGTGCGCGCTGACATATTGAGCCAGTGCGCCAGGTCCTCGGCGTTGCGGCAGTGTTCGGGGTGCTGGGCCAGGGTTTGGCGCACTTTTTCCACCAGCAGGCGGTCGCGACGGTAGGGGCGCACCGTCAGCAGCAGGGCGCGTTGCAGCATGTGTTGCAGCGCCGCCTCGTCGCGGCGCACCGGCAGCGCCAGGTAGCGCGCGTCAAACAGCAGGCGGTGGGCGGGTGCGCCGAAGCGCGTGGGGCCGTCAAAGAGCACCTGGTAGCTGGCCTGGTGCGGCGGGGCGGCGAAACGCAGCTCGGTGCCTAGCAGGGGAATGCGCGAATCGGTCAGCCAGCAGGCCACGCCCAAGGCGTTGCGCAGCACCGACACCACGCAAAACTCCTGCAACGCATCCAGGCCACGCACCTCGGTGAGTTGCAACGACGCCAGCCCGTTGTGTTCGTTCAGGGCGAGCGCAATGTCCTCGGTCAGCAGGCCGTGGTGGCGGCACCAGCGTTGTAGCGCCACGCGCAGTGTGGGCGCGGTGAGCGAGGCGCGCACCAGCATGCCGTAGCTGCCCCAGGGCAGGCGGCGGCTGAACCAGCCCAGGCCTTCGTCGTCCAGCTCTTGCATGGCCACCCCAGATATCAACTCCATTTGCATGGCGGTAATGCGCGCCTGCGGCTGGGTCAATAACTGCGGCTCGATTTGTGCCTTGGCCAGCGCGGCGCTGGGGTCCATTCCGCGCTGCGCGTAGGCCGCCACTATGGAGTTTACAAAGGCAATGGGTGTGGCTGCCTGGCCTTGCGTGGGCGCTCCAGACAAGGGCAGCGTGGGTGGTGGGGGAGCGGGTGGAATTGCCATAGCAGTCGCGCATTGTGGCCTAAGCATTGGCAAGATATGCACCCTTTGTGGCGCAAGCGCGGTTGGGCGCACGCTATGCTGGCACCCATCTGAAAACTGAGGCCTCTCAATGTCTGTTTTGCAAAGCCAGCTCAACCCCCGCTCCGCCGATTTCTTGGCCAACGTCGCAGCCATGCGCGCCCTGGTTGACGATTTACGCCTGCACCTAGAAAAAGTGGCGCTCGGTGGCGGCGAGGCAGCGCGCGCCAAGCACAAGGCGCGTGGCAAATTGCTGCCGCGCGAGCGGGTGCACATGCTGCTGGACCCCGGCACGCCGTTCCTAGAACTCGCACCCCTAGCCGCGCTCAATCTGTACGGCAACGACGCGCCGGGCGCGGGGCTGATTGCCGGCATTGGCCGGGTCAGCGGTGTGGACTGCATGATTGTCTGCAACGACGCCACCGTCAAAGGCGGCACCTACTACCCCATGACGGTCAAGAAACACCTGCGCGCGCAAGAAGTGGCGCAGCAGAACAACCTGACCTGTATTTACCTGGTCGATTCCGGCGGCGCCAACCTTCCTAACCAAGACGAGGTGTTCCCCGACCGCGACCACTTTGGCCGCATCTTCTACAACCAGGCGAACATGAGCGCGCAAGGCATTGCGCAAATTGCCGTGGTCATGGGCAGTTGCACCGCAGGCGGCGCCTACGTGCCGGCCATGAGCGATGAGACCATCATCGTCAAAAACCAGGGCACCATCTTTTTGGGCGGCCCGCCGCTGGTCAAGGCCGCCACCGGCGAGGTGGTGAGTGCCGAAGACCTGGGCGGCGGCGACGTGCACACCCGCCTCTCCGGCGTGGCCGACCACCTGGCGCAAAACGACTTGCACGCGCTGGCGCTGGCGCGCGAGGCCGTGGCGCACCTGAACCACCACAAGGCCGCGCCCGAGGCCGCCACGCAGCCCACTGCGCCGTTGTTTGCCGCCGAAGAGTTGTACGGCGTGATTCCCACCGACACGCGCAAGCCCTTTGACGTGCGCGAGATCATCGCCCGCATCGTGGATGGCAGCGCGTTCCATGAGTTCAAGCCGCGCTTTGGCGCCACGCTGGTGTGCGGCTTTGCGCACATTGAGGGCATGGCCGTGGGCATCATCGCCAACAACGGCATTTTGTTCAGCGAGTCGGCCCTGAAGGGTGCGCACTTTATCGAACTGTGCTGCCAGCGCAAGATTGCCTTGGTGTTTTTGCAAAACATCACCGGCTTTATGGTCGGGCGCAAGTACGAGAACGAAGGCATTGCCCGCAACGGCGCCAAGATGGTCACGGCCGTGGCCTGTGCGGCGGTGCCCAAGTTCACCATCATCATTGGTGGCAGCTTTGGCGCGGGCAACTACGGCATGTGTGGGCGCGCCTACAGCCCGCGCTTTTTGTGGATGTGGCCCAACGCGCGCATCAGCGTCATGGGCGGTGAGCAAGCCGCCAGCGTCTTGGCCACCGTCAAGCGCGACGGCCTGGAAGCCAAGGGCGGCAGCTGGAGTGCTGACGAAGAAGCCGCCTTTAAAGCCCCCATCAAAGCCCAGTACGAAACCCAAGGCCACCCCTATTTCGCCACCGCCCGCTTGTGGGACGACGGCATCATCGACCCGGCAGACACCCGCCGCGTGCTGGCCCTGGGCCTGAGCGCGGCGCTGAACGCGCCGGTGGCGCAGACCAAGTTTGGCATTTTCCGGATGTAGTGCGGGGCGCACCATGAAAGTCTTTTTTGCATTGTTATTGGCGCTGTCCTTGTGCGGCGGCGCCCTGGCGCAGGACGAGAAACCTAGCGCTGCCCCCGAGATATTGGCCAAAGACCTGCGCGAAGAGGTGCTTCGCACCCAGGCCACGGTCAAAGACATGTTTGGCCGGCAAGAGACCCTGCCGCTGCCCATTACCGTGTACCGCCCGCCGGGTGATGGACCATTCCCCTTGGTGGTGTTTAACCATGGTCGCGCGGTGGAGGCCAAGCGCGCCAACCAAGGCCGCTATCGGCCTGAGGCGGCTGCCCGCTATTTGGTTGCCAAGGGTTTTGTGGTGTTGGTGCCTAACCGCATTGGTTACTGGGAAACCTATGGCAGTTTCGATCCGGAATACAGTGGCTGCAAAAATATCGCGCCAATGTCTATGGCGGCTTCAGACCAAGTCATGGCTACGGTGGAATTTGCAAAAACCCTGTCCTATGTCGACACCAGTCGCTGGTTGGTGGCGGGACAGTCGGTAGGCGGTCTTACCTCCGTAGCAACGGTGGGCCGGGCGCCTGTGGGCTTGGCGGGCGGCATCAATTTTTCCGGGGGTACCGGTGGCAATCCTGACGTCAATCCCGGCCGACCCTGCAATCCCGGTGCCACCTCGCAGTATTGGGGTGCGATTGCGAAGAACGCCAAAGTCCCCATGCTCTGGTTGTATTGGGAAAACGACCAATACTGGGGGCCCGATATTCCTAAAACCTGGCACAAAGCCTGGGTGGACGGCGGCGGAAAGGCTGTTTTCTCGGCGTTCGGTCCATCGGGCAGCAATGGCCATTTTGGTTTGAACGAAGACATGGACCACTGGCTGCCCGTGGTGGACGCGTTTCTGGGCCAACTCGGTTTTGACAAGCCTGCCATCGTCAAAGCCCCGCCACCGAGCGCCTTTGCTGCCATAGACGCCGCCGCTTCGGTGCCGGTGGGGACATCCGGCAAAGCCGCCTACGCCAAGTTTTTGGAACTGGCTTTGCCGCGTGCCTTTGCGCTCAGTGGCAAAGGGGCTTATGGATTCGCCCGCGGCGACTACGCCGCCGGTCGCGCCCTGGGCAACTGCCAACGCTACGGCAACCCTTGCACTTTGTACTCCGTGGACTCGGACGTGGTCTGGAAGCCGCAATGAAAACTTGTACCCAGCGCTTGCAATGTGTATGATTTTTAATTTTTATACACATTTAAGGTTGATCTGATGCGAACCAATATCGAAATCGACGACAAGCTCATGGCCGCCGCCATGGCGGCCGGCGGCTTTAAGACCAAGCGAGAGGCGGTGGAAGAGGGTTTGCGAATGATCAAACGCCGTAAGGCCTATGACGCTTTATTGGCCGCCTATGGAACTTTGCATTGGGATGACTCTGATGAAGGCTGGGCTCAGTGGCGCGCGCAACAGACCTTGCAGGCCAACGAAGCCGCTCCCGAACCCTATTTGCCTACAGCGCCTGCGGTCAAGGTGGCACCTTCCAAACGGGGTCGCAACAAGTGATTCTGGTGGACTCTAGCGTTTGGATTGACTACTTTCGTGGCACCCGCAACCGACCGGTCGAACAGCTCCTCGCGTGGTTGCGAGGGGGAAAGGCCACTGTGGACCTCGGCGTGGCCGATCTGGTGGTGTTTGAAGTTATGCGGGGCTTTGCGGCGCCCAAAGAGCAAGAACGCGCCAGAGACCTGTTGTTGGGCTTAGACGTGCTTGAAATCGGCGGCCTAGACAATGCGCTGCTCGCTGCCGAGCATTACAGCGCCCTGCGCGCGCAGGGCTACACGGTGCGAAGCCCTATTGACGTTTTGCTGGCAAGTTATTGCATACGTCATGGGCACATGCTGCTGCACCGAGACGCCGATTTCGATGTGATGGCCACCTTGCGCGGCTTGCAGATTGCGCCCCACGGATTTCTCTGACTGGAAAGTTCTATGTTCACCAAAATCCTCATCGCCAACCGGGGCGAAATCGCATGCCGGGTGGCGGCCACCGCTGCCCGCTTGGGCATCCAAACCGTGGCCGTGTATTCGGACGCCGACGCCCGCGCGCGCCACGTGCAAATGTGCGACCAGGCGGTGCACATTGGTGGCAGCGCGCCTAAGGACAGCTATTTGCGCTGGCAGGCCATCATTGACGCCGCCTTGGCTACCGGCGCGCAGGCCATCCACCCCGGCTACGGCTTTTTGAGCGAGAACGACGCCTTTGCACAAGCCTGCGCTGACGCGGGCCTCGCCTTTATTGGCCCTTCACCCAGCGCGATTCGCGCAATGGGTTTGAAGGCCGAGTCCAAGCAACTGATGGAGCGCGCCGGTGTGCCGCTGGTGCCCGGCTACCACGGCGCCGACCAAGACCCCGCGCTTTTGCAGCGCGAGGCGGACCGCATTGGCTACCCCGTGCTGATCAAGGCCAGCGCTGGCGGCGGCGGCAAGGGCATGCGCATTGTGGAGGCGTCGGGCGACTTTGCCGCCGCACTGGCCAGCTGCCAGCGCGAGGCCGTGGGCAGTTTTGGCAACGGCGCGGTGCTGATCGAAAAATACGTGCAGCGCCCGCGCCACATCGAGATCCAGGTGTTTGGCGACAGCCAGGGCAATTACGTCTACCTGTTTGAGCGCGACTGCTCGGTACAACGCCGCCACCAAAAGGTGCTGGAAGAAGCTCCCGCCCCCGGCATGACCGAGGCTCTGCGCGCCCAAATGGGCGCAGCCGCTGTGGCAGCAGCGCGCGCGGTGAACTATGTGGGCGCCGGCACGGTGGAATTCATTGTGGAACAGGCCAGCTATGACCAGCCGGAGGCGATGCGTTTCTTCTTTATGGAGATGAACACGCGCCTGCAGGTCGAACATCCGGTCACAGAAGCGATCACTGGTCTGGACCTCGTGGAGTGGCAGTTGCAAGTGGCTAGCGGCGAGCCGCTCCCCCTGCGCCAAGACCAGTTGCAAATACAGGGCCACGCCATTGAGGCGCGCATTTGCGCCGAGACGCCGGACAAGCAGTTTTTGCCCGCCACCGGCACCTTGGGCGTCTACGCCTTGCCCGCACACACCAGCTTTGCCCGCGCCGACTGCGGCGTGCGCGTGGACTCGGGTGTGCGCCAAGGCGACACCATCAGCCCTTACTACGACTCCATGGTCGCCAAGCTCATCGTGCATGGCCGCACCCGCTCCGAGGCGCTGGCGCGCATGGACGCGGCGCTGGCGCAAACCCATATCGTGGGCCTGAGCACCAATGTGCAGTTCTTGCGCCATGTGGTGGTCAGCGACTCGTTTGCGCAGGCGCGCCTGGACACGGCGCTGATCCCGCGTGAAGCGGCCAGTCTTTTTGATCAAGAAAAAGTGGGCTTCGCGTGGGCTGGCGCCGCGCTGGTGGCCGACACCTTGCGCCTTGAGAGCGCCGTAGCCGACGCAGGCGGCGGCTGGAAAGACCCTTGGGCCGCGCGCGATTCTTGGCAGTCGCATGCGGCCCCGGTGCGCAGCTTTGCGCTGGAGTTTGCCGGTGCGCCCCACAGCGCCACACTGCGCCCTGGGCGCGGCGGCTCCATGGCGCTGGAGTGTGGCGGCATGCATGCCGCGCTGAGTTTCACGGTGCAAGCCGATGGCAGCCTAGACATTGCTTGGGGCTCTGAGCGCCAACGCGTGCAGGTTTATCGCCAGGGCGAAATCGCCCATGTATTTCTGGCCTGCGGCGCCACCCAGATCGTGGCAGTGGACGCGCTGGCCCACGCGGCGGTAGCGCAAGCCGACACCGGCCGCCTGACCGCCCCTATGCCGGGCAAACTGTTGTCGTTCGCCGTCAAGGCCGGCGACGTGGTACGCCAGGGCCAACCGCTGGCGGTGATGGATGCGATGAAAATGGAACACACCATCAGCGCCCCTGCTGACGGCCAGGTCGAAGAACTGCTTTATGCGCCTGGCGACCAAGTGGCCGAGGGCGCCGAGCTGCTGCGCCTGGCGGTGGCTGTTGCGGCCTGAGGTCGGTCACTTTCCACCCAAAGCCAAAACCCATGCGCATCACCTTTTGCTGCACCGACACCAAGCCCGAGCCCTGGCTGCAAGGCCTGCGCGAAGCGCTGCCTCAGGCTGAAGTCAGCCTCTGGCACAGCGGCGCCGCACCCGCCGACTACGCTGTGGTCTGGGCGCCGCCGCAGGCCTTGTTTGACCAGCAGCCGCAGCTCAAAGCCGCCTTCAATATAGGCGCCGGGGTGGACGCGCTGCTGGCGCTGCAAGTGCCCGCCATAACGAAGCTGGTGCGCCTGGACGACGCGGGCATGTCAGTGCAAATGGCCGAATACGTCTGCCACGCGCTGATTCGCCACACGCGCGAATTTGACGCCTACGAGGCGGACACCAATTCAGGCATCTGGTCGTTTCGCAAACCACTGGCGCGCGCGGACTTCCCGGTCGGCATTTTGGGCCTGGGCGTGCTGGGCGCGCGGGTGGCGCAGGCGGTGGCGGAATTTGAGTTTCCGGTGTTGGGCTGGAGCCGCAGCCCGAAAAATATCGCGGGCGTGCATTGCTTTAGCGGCGCGCAAGAGCTGGCGCCGTTTCTGGCGGGCACCCGCGTGCTGGTCAACCTGCTGCCACTCACGCCCGAGACCGAAAATATTCTGAACCAGCGCACGTTGTCCCAACTGAAAACCGGCGCTTACCTGATCAACGTCGCCCGGGGCCGCCATCTGGTGGAAGAAGACTTGCTGGCACTGCTTGAGGCTGGCCAGATGGCAGGCGCCATGTTGGACGTGTTTCGCACCGAGCCGCTGCCCGAAGGCCACCCGTTTTGGACGCATCCGCGCATCACGGTCACGCCGCACACCTCAGCGCGCACCTTGCGCAGCGAGAGCATTGCGCAAATCGTGGGCAAAATCCAGGCGCTGGAGCGGGGTGAGCCGGTGGCGGGCGTGGTCGATTTGGCGCGCGGTTATTGACCCCCGGTTGTTACCCCTGCCGCCGTTATGTCCAACCCACTTCCGATTGCAAGGTTTCCCCCATGTCCATCCCCTCCCACGTCAAACTCCTCGAAGTCGGCCCCCGCGACGGCCTGCAAAACGAAAAGCAGCCGGTGCCCGCCGCTGTCAAGATCGAGCTGGTGCACCGCCTGCAAGAGGCGGGCTTTGCGCAAATTGAGGTCACCAGCTTTGTTTCACCGAAGTGGGTGCCGCAAATGGCCGACAACGCTGAGGTGATGGCGGGTATCACGCGCAAACCCGGCGTGCGCTTCTCGGTGCTCACACCCAACATGCAGGGCCTGGAGGCGGCGCTGGCAAGCCAACCCGACGAGATCGTGGTGTTTGGCGCGGCCAGTGAGGCGTTTAGCCAAAAGAACATCAATTGCAGCATCAGTGAGAGCATGGAGCGCTTTCGCCCGGTGGTGGCTGCTGCGCTGGCCCAAGGCGTGGCGGTGCGCGGTGCCATTTCTTGCGCGCTGGGTTGCCCGTATGAGGGCGAGATTGCGCCCGAGCGGGTGGCGCTGGTGGCGCAGCTGATGCGCGAGATGGGCGTGCAGCACATCGGCGTGGCAGACACCATTGGCGTGGGCACGCCGCGCAAGGTGCAGGCCGCGCTGGACGCCGCGCTGCGCCACTACCCGCTAGACGCGGTGTCGGGCCATTTTCATGACACCTACGGCCAAGCACTGGCCAACACGCTGGCGGCGCTGGAGTTGGGCATCTCCAGTTTTGACACCTCGGTGGCGGGTCTGGGCGGCTGCCCATATGCCAAAGGCGCCACGGGCAATGTGGCCACAGAAGACGTGGTGTTCATGTTGCACGGCATGGGCATTGACACCGGCATTGATCTGGAGCGGCTGCTGGACGCCAGCGCCTTTATTAGCGGCTACTTGCAGCGTGTGCCAAACTCGAGGGCTGCCACTGCTCTTTTAAACCGCCGCAATGCCACCTGAATCCCGTCCTTTGACACCGCCCCGCGCCGAACGCCCCCAGCGCCGGGCCAAGCCCGACCCGGGTACCCAATACCAGCGCTTGCTGAGCGCACGCCTGCCTGACGCGCTAGCCGCGCCCTATGCGCCGCCGTCGCCCTGTATTTCGGTTTGCCAAATGGACGCGCAAACCGGCTGGTGCCTGGGCTGCCTGCGCAGCATCGAAGAGATCGGCGCCTGGTCCACCAACACCGACCAGGACAAACGCATAGTCTGGCAGCGCATTGGCGAGCGGCTGGAGTTTTTGAAATGAAGCAGATCACCTTTTTTTTGGACTTTCTCTCGCCCTACGCCTATCTGGCCTTCAAGGCCCTGCCCCAGGCGCTCGAAGGCCTGAGCTACAGCGTACGCTACCAGCCGGTGTTTTTGGGCGGGTTACTCAAGGCCAAGCAGCAACTGGGTCCGGCCGAGATTCCGATGAAGCGCGAATGGGTCTACCGCCAATGCCAGTGGCTGGCGCAATCCCAGGGCGTGCGCCTAGATTTGCCATCGGCCCATCCCTTCAACCCGTTGGGCTTGCTGCGCCTGGCGGTGGCCAGCGACCCGCAAGGCAACCCGAACCGTTTTGTCTGCGAAACGCTGTTTCGCTACGTCTGGGAAGGCGGCCAGGACGCTGCCGACGCCCAGCGCCTGCAAGCCCTGACTACTGAGTTGGCGCCCGCGCGCGACCCCAGCAGCGACGAGGTGCGCGAACAGCTCAAGGCCCTTACCGATGACGCCATCGCCCAAGGTGTGTTTGGCGTGCCAAGTTACACCGTGGACGGCCAGGTGTTCTGGGGCTTGGACGCGCTGCCCATGCTGCGGGATTGCGTGGTCGGCGGCGCCTGGTTCAGCGAAGGGCACTGGGACAGCGCGGCACAGATTCCTTCCGGCATCCCGCTCAGCAAGGCGTGAGCGGAAATGGCCGAGCGAGCCGTCCCGTCTGCCACGCCTGGCCTCAATATGTTGCTGGTGATGATGGGCATTTCTGCCGCAGGCCTGGGCGCCGCTAGCAAGCCCGAGGCGATGCTGTGCGCTGCCGTGCGCAACGAGCCCTAAGCAGACGCTGCGCGGATTGCGGCCCAATGGGCCACTGATATTTCTGAAAAATGCGCCGAAATTTGCCTAGATGCGAAATATTTTGAAAAATGCCGTGTCCGGCACCGCCCCCCAAATCAGGCTCTAAGAAGGGGAAAACGCGTTAAAACCCCAAATTTCCCGCATAACGAAAATATTTCCAAGGGTTAACACGGGGGTTGTAAGTTCTCGTTCAGAGCGCTGCAATTTTGCGCAAGAGGTCTGTCAGAGTGCCGTCAGCAGTCGCAACAATAGTGCGGCTGTGCCAACAAACGTGTTGTTGGATATTTCATTAGGAGACACAAACGATGGCAACAGCAACAGCAACAGCAGCGGCGCGTCCGATGTCTGCGGAAGAGAAGAAAGTTATCTTCGCTTCCTCACTCGGTACAGTTTTTGAGTGGTACGACTTCTATCTTTACGGTTCTTTGGCCGCCATTATTGCCAAGCAGTTTTTCAGCGGTCTGGATGAAGGCTCGGCCTTCATTTTTGCGCTGCTGGCGTTCGCTGCCGGTTTCATCGTGCGCCCGTTTGGCGCTCTGGTGTTTGGCCGTTTGGGCGACATGATTGGCCGCAAGTACACCTTCCTGGTCACCATCCTGATCATGGGTCTGTCGACCTTTATCGTGGGTGTCTTGCCTAATTACGCGACCATCGGTGCAGCCGCTCCCGTGATCCTGATTGCGCTGCGCATGCTGCAAGGCCTGGCACTCGGTGGTGAATACGGTGGCGCTGCCACCTATGTGGCTGAACACTCGCCCCAGGGCAAGCGTGGCGCCTACACCGCCTGGATCCAGACCACCGCCACTTTAGGCTTGTTTCTAAGCTTGATGGTGATTCTGGGCACCCGCACTGCCATCGGCGAAGAAGCCTTTGCTGACTGGGGTTGGCGTGTTCCTTTCCTCGTCTCTATTTTGTTGTTGGGCGTGTCGGTGTACATCCGTTTGTCCATGAACGAGTCGCCCGCCTTCACCAAAATGAAGGCCGAAGGCAAAACGTCCAAAGCACCGTTGAGCGAGTCTTTTGGTCAATGGAAAAACCTCAAAATCGTGATCTTGGCCCTGGTCGGTCTGACCGCTGGTCAAGCCGTGGTTTGGTACTCAGGTCAGTTCTACGCCCTGTTCTTCTTGACGCAAGCCCTGAAGGTGGACGGTCCCACTGCGAACGTGATGGTGGCGATCTCCTTGATCATCGGTACACCGTTCTTCATCGTCTTTGGCGCCCTGTCCGACAAGATTGGCCGCAAGCCCATCATCTTGGCTGGCTGCTTCTTGGCTGCCGTGACTTACTTCCCGGTGTTTACTGCCCTGACCAAGGCCGCTAACCCTGATTTGGCTGCTGCACAAGCTTCTGCCAAAGTCACCGTGACTGCAGACCCTGCAGAGTGCTCGTTCCAGTTCAACCCCACAGGCACCAAGAAGTTCACTTCTTCGTGCGACATCGCCAAGCAAAAGCTCGCTGGCGCATCGGTGAGCTATGACAACGTGGTGGCTCCTGCTGGCACCCCTGCCGTGATCAAAGTGGGCGAAACCGAAGTGCTGACCGTTGTGACGCCAGAGGACATTGCCACCGCCAAGGCCGACGCCGAGAAGAAACTCGCTGACCTGAACGCCGCCGAGCCCAAAGACGCCAAAGCGATTGCTGCTGCAACCGCCCGTGTCAAAGCCCTGAGTGGCGAGAAAACAGCCAAAGACGCTGTGTTCACGGGCAAACTGAGCGCTGCGCTCAAGGCTGCCAACTACCCCGCCAAGGCTGACATGGCCAAGTTCGACAAAGTTACTGTGGTCATCATCCTCACCTATTTGGTGTTGCTGGTCACGATGGTGTACGGTCCGATTGCCGCCATGCTGGTTGAAATGTTCCCCACCCGCATCCGTTACACGTCCATGAGTTTGCCTTACCACATCGGTAACGGCTGGTTCGGTGGCCTGTTGCCAACGACTGCATTTGCGATCGTGGCGCAAACCGGAAATATGTACAACGGTCTGTGGTACCCCATCATCATTGCGGGTGCAACCGTGGTGATTGGTGGCTTGTTCATCAAAGAAACCAAAGACGTGGACATTTACGCCAACGACTAAGTTTTCGACCGATAGGGTCACCGCCCCGGCGCCATGCACTGGGGCAATTTCTAGGCTCTCTTTACGGGGGCCTTTTTTCTTGAAGGAATGTGTATGTGGAAGATTGCAGTGGGTTTTGCGGTATTTGCGGGCCTGGCCTTGTTCATTTTGAGCAAGGGTGGCGACATTGACATCAGTGGCGAGAAGCACGGGGACCCCACCCACACCTCGGCTCCTGCTGCTGCTCCGGCTAGTGCCGCAAGCGCCACGCCATAAGCGCCATGCCATAAGCGCTACTTGGCCAGCGCTTGCGTTTGGTAAAACAATATGGCTAAAATGAAACCATGTTGTTTATGAAAAGTAAATCAGGGCAGATGGCTTTTAAAGAGCGGTCTGCCCTTTTTACATTGCGCCAACGCGCGGCCTTTATTTTGTTCGACGGCCGTACTGCGGTAGCTGACATTTTGCTGGCGTTGGCGCCCATGGGGCTTACCCAGAACGATGTGCAGTCGCTGCGCGATCAGGGTTTTTTGGAACCGGCACCTGGTCAAGCGCTTGTGCCGACTAAGGCAAGTCAGAGTCGGGGTCAGACCCGTTTAACTCCGCCGGAACGGACGGGCCAGGAGCGCTACTTGCAGGCCAAGCCGCTCGCCACCCAAGTCACCTCAAAGTTGGGCCTGAAAGGCTTTCGGCTCAACCTGGCCGTGGAGTCCGCAGCCAACATTCAGGAGTTGGTGGCGCTGTTGCCCAAGATCCAGGCCAGCGCCGGTTGGGAGGCCTGCACCGAATTGGAGCGTGCGCTCGAAGGGTAATTCCCAACTCCTAGAATGCTTCTCCCCATCTCCAGAGAGCATTCACTATGTCCCAGGGCACCATCCGCATTCGCGGAGCGCGGCAGCACAACCTCAAGAACCTTGACCTGGATATTCGCACGGGCGAGCTGACGGTAGTTACCGGTCCAAGTGGCTCGGGCAAGTCCAGCCTGGTGTTTGACACCCTGTACGCCGAAGGCCAGCGCCGCTACGTGGAAACCTTTTCCGCCTACGCGCGCCAGTTTCTGGACCGCATGGACAAACCGGCGGTGGACAAGGTGGAAGGCGTGCCGCCAGCCATTGCCATTGACCAGACCAACCCGGTGCGCTCCAGCCGCTCTACGGTGGGTACGATGACGGAGTTGAATGACCATCTGAAGCTCTTGTTCTCCCGCGCTGGCAGCCTGTTCGACCAAGACACCGCGCTGCCGGTGCAGCACGATACGCCCGAGACGATTTACGCCACCATGTTGCGCCAAGCCGCCGCACAGGGCGATCCGCGCCTAGTATTGACCTTTCCGGTGGAGCTTCCTGCCCAAACCAGCGCCGAGGAACTGGCCCAGTGGCTCAGCGCCAGTGGCTTTACCCGCATCCATGCGGAACGCTTGTTGGGGTCAGAGGGGAAATTGGGGTCAGGTCCAGAAAAATTGGGGTCAGATTCCAATTTCCCGTGGAAATTGGAATCTGACCCCAATTTTTCTGGACCCAATTTCTCTAAAGTGCTCGACGTGGTGGCTGACCGCTTCCGTATCGCAGGCGCCGACAAGGCGCGGGTGCTGGAGGCGATTGAGCTGGCACTCAAGCGCGGCAGCGGGCGGCTTAATGTGTACGTGGTGCCGGACGGGGATGCCGCAAGCGACTCCACTGCTGCGCCCGCGCCCGACTGGCGCTTTTCCACCGGCTTGCATTGCCCCAGCAGCGACCGGCGTTACACCGACCCGATCGCGTCCATGTTTTCCTTCAACTCGGCGGTGGGCGCCTGCGAGGCCTGCCGGGGCTTTGGCCGGGTGGTGGGGGTGGACTACGGACTGGTGATTCCCAACGACAAGCTCACCTTGCGCGCGGGCGCCATCAAGCCGATGCAGACTCCGGCGTGGCAAGAGTGCCAGGACGACCTGATGCGCCACGCCGAGGCGGCCGGCATTCCGCGCGACACGCCCTGGTACAAGCTCACGCCCGAGCAGCAGCGCTGGGTGCTCAAAGGTTCGCCAAATTGGAACGGCAAGTGGAACCAGCACTGGTTTGGCGTAGACCGCTTCTTTGAATACCTGGAAACCAAGGCCTACAAAATGCACATCCGGGTGCTGCTGTCCAAGTACCGCAGCTACACCCCCTGCGGCACTTGCGGCGGCGCGCGCCTTAAAACCGAAAGCTTGTTGTGGCGTGTAGGCTCCCCAGCCCAGGCCAATGCGGTGCTACCTGCGGCGAAACGCTTTTTGCCCCAGGGCGTGAAGTGGACCCGCACGCAACTGGAAGGCCTGCCAGGCCTGTGCCTGCACGACATGATGCTCATGTCGCTGGACAAGCTTGGGGTTTTCTTTGACTCCTTGCGGGCGCACAGTGCCAGGAGCGCGGGCAGGGCGGGTGACGATTTCTGCTTGCAGCATGAGGAGCACGCCCTGCCCGCGCTGCCGGCCGCCTCAGAGGCAGAAACCAAAACCCTCAAACTGCTGCTGGAAGAAATCACCACCCGCCTGAAATACCTGTGCGAGGTGGGCATTGGCTACCTCACCCTGGACCGCCAGAGCCGCACGCTCAGCGGCGGCGAGGTGCAGCGCATTAACCTGACCACCGCCCTGGGCACCTCGCTGGTCAATACCTTGTTTGTGCTGGACGAACCCAGTATTGGCCTGCACCCGCGCGATATGCACCGCATCATCGTGGCCATGCAGCGCCTGCGCGACGCGGGCAACACCCTGGTGGTGGTGGAGCATGACCCCGCCGTGATGCTGGCCGCTGACCGCATGATCGACATGGGCCCCGGCCCCGGCGAAAAAGGCGGCCAAATCGTGTTTGACGGCAGCACCGAAGACCTCAAAAGCGCCGACACGCTCACCGGCGCCTACCTGGGCGGGCGCAAGCAAGTCGGCATGGGCTTCAAGCGCATGGTGGGCATCAACACGCCGCGCCTGGTGCTAGAGGGTGCTACCGAGCACAACCTCAAAGACGTGTCCATCGAGATCCCGCTTCAACGCCTGGTGTGCATCACCGGTGTGAGCGGCTCGGGTAAATCCACGCTGGTGCAAGACGTGCTGGCCCCGGCGCTTTTGCGCCACTTTGGCAAAGCTACTGAGACCCCCGGCGCCCACCGCCGCTTGTTGGGTGCCGAGCAACTCAGCGAAGTGGTGTTTGTGGACCAGTCGCCGATTGGCAAAACCGCGCGCTCCAACCCCGCCAGCTTTGTCGGGGCCTGGGACTCGATCCGCGAGCTATTCGCCCAGGCCCCGCTGGCGCGCGAGCGCAGCTACACCGCCAGCAAGTTCAGCTTCAACAGCGGCGACGGACGCTGCCCCAGCTGCGGCGGCTCGGGCTTTGAGCACGTGGAAATGCAGTTTTTGAGCGACGTCTATCTGCGCTGCCCCGACTGCGACGGCAAGCGCTACCGCCCCGAGATTCTGGAAGTGGTGATTGAGAAAAAAGGGGGGTCAGATTCCAATTTATCGCTCAACGTCGCCGATGTGCTCAACCTCACAGTCAGCGAAGCCGCGCAAATTTTTGCCCACGACCGCGACGTCATCCGTGCACTGCAACCCATCGTGGACGTGGGCTTGGAATACGTCAAGCTAGGCCAGCCGGTGCCCACGCTCTCGGGCGGCGAGGCGCAGCGCCTCAAGCTGGCCGGTTTTCTGGCCGAAGCCGCCAAGGCCAGCAGCGCCAGCCGCCAGGCCCTGGCCCGCCGGGGCACACTGTTCATGCTGGACGAGCCCACCACCGGCCTGCACTTTGACGACATCGCCAAACTCATGCGCGCCCTGCGCAAACTACTAGACGTGGGCCACTCGCTGGTGGTTATCGAACACAACCTGGACGTTATCCGCGCCAGCGACTGGCTGATAGACCTCGGCCCCGAAGGCGGCGACGCCGGCGGCGAAGTCGTGGCCTACGGCACCCCCGAAGACCTGCTACTCCACCCCACCAGCCACACCGGCAAAGCCCTGCGCGACTACGCCGCCGCCATGGGCGTGGTCCACGAGGTCGCTGAGCCCAGCACCCAATACCTGCTGCGCGCCAATGAACGCAGTCCAAACCAATCCCCGACCGACGCAATGCGCGCCAAAGACGAACCACAGGCGTCCCAACTGGCAGTGGCCAGTGGTGCCCTCACTAAAAACGCGCGGTCAAATGTGGCTGTTCAAGCTCCCTCTTTCGCCCCGGCGGGGGCGAGAGAGGGCGGGGGGAGTGAGGGGGGAAACACAAACCACATAAGAATCGTCAACGCCAAAGAACACAACCTCAAATCCCTAAGCGTCAACATCCCACGCGGCAAGTTCAGCGTAGTCACCGGAGTTAGCGGCTCCGGCAAATCCACCCTGGCCTTTGACATCTTGTTCAACGAAGGCCAGCGCCGCTACCTGGAAAGCCTCAACGCATACGCCCGCGCCATCGTGCAGCCAGCGGGCCGGCCCGAGGTGGACGCGGTGTATGGCATTCCGCCCACCGTGGCCATTGAGCAGCGCTTAAGCCGGGGCGGGCGCAAGTCCACCGTTGGCACCACCACCGAGGTTTGGCACTTTTTGCGCCTGCTGTACGTCAAGCTGGGCACGCAGCACTGCATCCACGACGGCGCGGCCGTGGCACCCCAAAGCGCCGACAGCATCGCCGCCCAGTTGCTCAAAACCTACCGGGGCCAGCACATCGGCCTGCTCGCGCCGCTGGTGGTGGGGCGCAAAGGCGTGTACACCGAGCTGGCCGACTGGGCGCGCCCGCGTGGATTCACCCATTTGCGCATCGACGGTGAGTTTGTGCCGACCAGCGGTTTTCCGCGCATTGATCGCTTCAAGGAGCACAACATCGAGCTGCCGGTAGCCAGCCTGGACGTGCACCCGGCGCAAGAGGTGCAACTGCGTGCCGCCCTGGCCACTGCGCTCACCCACGGCAAAGGCGTGGTGCATGTCATGAGCCAACTCGACGGTCTGCGCGAAGCCATGGAGCAGGGCGCCAGCACCGTGGGCTTGGGCCACTGCGAGGTGTTTTCCACCAAGCGCGCCTGCCCGGTGTGCGCCACGTCGTACACCGAGCTGGACCCGCGCCTTTTTAGCTACAACAGCAAACACGGCTGGTGCCCTGGCTGCGTGGGCACCGGTTTGGCGCTCACCAAAGACCAGCGCAAGGTGTTTGACGACTCGGTCAAAGACGACAACAACCAAGGCCGCGAGCAAACCTTTGCCGAAGCCGACATCGAAGACCTGCTGGATGTCGCCTGCCCGCAGTGCCACGGAACGCGCTTGAACGCCACCGCGCGCGCGGTGCGCTTTTGCGGTGCGGGCATTGCCGATATCGCCGCACTGAGCGTGAGCGACGTGCGCGCCTGGGTGCAAAGCCTGCAATTGGCCGGGGGCCTAAGCCAGCGCGAGGCCGACATCGCCCGCGACCTGGTCCCTGAGATCAAAAGCCGCCTGGAGTTTTTGGAGGAAGTGGGCCTGGGCTACCTGACGCTAGACCGGGGCGCGCCATCGCTCAGCGGCGGCGAGGCGCAACGCATCCGCCTGGCCGCCCAACTAGGCAGCAACTTACAAGGCGTGTGCTATGTGCTGGACGAACCCACCATCGGCCTGCACGCGCGCGACAACAAAATTCTGCTCGGCGCCCTGCAATCCCTGAGCGACAAGGGCAACACCCTGGTGGTGGTGGAGCACGACGAGGACACCATCCGCGCCGCCGACCACATCATCGACATTGGCCCCAGCGCCGGTAAGCGCGGTGGCCGCCTGGTGGCGCAAGGGTCGGTGGCCGATGTGCAGGCCGCGCCCGATTCGCAAACCGGGCGCTATTTGCTGCATGCCATGCGCCATCCTTTAGGCGGGCGGCGCCAAGTGGTTTCCTACCTGGAATCGCTGGCGCTGGACCGTGAGGCATCCTTGGCGCTCGCAGCCGCACAGTCTGGTACTGCGGCGGCAGGCGGTAAGAAGCTCTCTGCCAAAGCCGCCAAGGCGGCAATGCTCGCCGCGCAAGCCAATGCCAGCGTCGCCGCGAATGCGGAGTTTCTAGCGCGTGAACAGGCAAGCCACGATTACGCCAGCGCAGTGGCTGCAGCCGCAGCCGCAACCGCAGGCGCACCCAAGCGCACCGACGCAGCAGCGCCGGGGCCGGGGGCGGGTGACGATTTGTGCTCGCACCATGAGGAACCCGCCCCAGGCCCCGGCGGTGCGGGCACAGCACAGAATGCAGCGCCAAAAACCCCGTACACAAAAATCGACTGGCTCACCGTCACCGGCGCCAAGCTGCACAACCTGCAAGACGTCACCGCCCACATTCCGCTGCAACGCCTGGTCGCCATTACCGGCGTGTCGGGTTCCGGCAAATCAACGCTGGCGCGCGACGTGCTGCTGGCCAATGTGCAAATAGGCGTGCAAAAGCGCAGCACCAAGGCCGGCCGCGACGCGCTCGATGCGGGTGAAAAAATCCGCTGGACCGGCTGCAACAGTGTCAGCGGCTTCGAGTCCATTGACCGCGTGCTCGAAGTCGACCAAACCCCGATTGGCAAAACCCCGCGCTCCTGCCCGGCCACCTACATCGGCTTTTGGGACACCATCCGCAAACTCTTTGCCGACACCCTAGAGGCCAAAGCGCGCGGCTACGCAGCCAATCGCTTTAGCTTTAACACCGGCGAAGGCCGCTGCCCTGGCTGCGAAGGCCAGGGCATTCGCACCATTGGCATGAGCTTTTTGCCGGATGTGAAAGTGCTGTGCGAAACCTGCCGGGGCGCGCGCTTCAACCCCGAAACCCAGGCGGTCACTTGGCGCGGCAAAAACATCGGCGACGTGCTGCAAATGGAAGTGGACGAGGCGGTCGAATTTTTCGCCGCCATGCCGGTCATCGCGCACCCGCTGCAACTCCTTAAAGACGTGGGCCTGGGCTACCTCACCCTGGGCCAGCCCTCGCCCACGCTCAGCGGCGGCGAGGCGCAGCGCATCAAGCTGGTCACTGAGCTGAGCAAGGTGCGCGACGACATTGGCAAACGCGGCAACAAGGCGCCCCACACCCTGTATGTGCTGGACGAACCCACTGTGGGCCTGCACATGGCGGATGTGGAGAAACTCATCCACGTGCTGCACCGCCTAGTGCGCGGCGGCCACAGCGTGGTCGTCATCGAGCACGACCTGGACGTGATTGCCGAGGCCGACTGGGTGCTCGACCTGGGACCCGAGGGCGGCAACGGCGGCGGGCGCGTGGTGGCAGCGGCCACGCCCGAGGATGTGGTGCGCCTGGGCACGCATACGGGTGTGGCCCTGGCGGGTGTGATGGGGCGGTAGCGCCGCCTTGTGCTGGTGCGCCCAGCGCACCGGGGTGCGTACAAACTAAAAGTAGGCAATCAACCCAATGCCCACATGGTCGGCATTGAACTCGGTGCCCTTGTTTGTGAACGTTTCGCGCACTGCTCGCAGGTTGATGCCCCACGCGGGTTCGCTTTGACCCGTCTGGCGCTGCGAATTGAAAAACAGATATTGCAGTTCCACCACCGTACCCGGCGCTGCGCTGTAGCTGCCGGTGTTCGCAAGGGTGGCCAGGGTTCCGGTGCCCGACAGCTCGCCCACCGATTGCCGGGCGCCCAAGCCAATGCGAAGCGCCGGCGTCACGCTGAAGAGACAAGTGACTTCAGAAGCCAGTGTGGCGAAGTTCAGGCCGCCGTCGTAGCTGTGACCACCCTCGTAGCGTTGGGTGTCAGGGTTGAAGGTGCCTTTCTGATACTGGGTGGTCCCTTCGCGTCCATACGAGCCACTGGCACGCAAGGCCACCAGTTCAGTGAACCGGTATTCGGCGCCCAGGGTGAAGGACCCCAGTAC